>ERZ1027033.269-NODE-269-length-33925-cov-7.727812_pt1 | contig 33925 bp, 29 predicted proteins | sample MGYA00519444_ERZ1027033 | MGnify/ENA primary metagenome ERZ1027033 (study PRJEB26926, sample SAMN06164887) | human gut metagenome | biome: ENVO:00009003; feature: ENVO:2100002; material: ENVO:00002003 | host: Homo sapiens | place: USA | collected 2012 ...
ATGGCTCTACTGAGCCAAGTATCTACAAGCTATCCTCGCGTGCCCCGCGATTTTTATAAGTCCGGCTACGGACTTTTTATTGTGCTGTCATGCACATTCTGTAAAGATTCTTTTTCCCTCATTCATGATGTTCACTGCTGCATTTATATCACGGTCCATTCTGTTTCCGCATTCACAGTAATAGAGCCTTTCGGCTAAAGACAATTCTGCTTTTTTCTTTCCGCATACACTGCAAATCTTACTGGATGCAAAATAACGATCTACTTTTATCAGATATTTTCCTCGTTCCTCCAGTTTATATTCCAGCATAGACAGGAACAGGCCATATCCATTATCATGTACGCCTTTTCCAAAATGAAGTCTTCCTGCCATCCCTTTCAGATCCAGGTCTTCCACGCATACTGCATCGTAGTTCTTTGCAAGACCTGCACTGAGTTTATGCTGAAAATCTTTTCTCTGATTTCGGATTTTTTCATGACACAGTGCAACCCGTTTCTTCTGTTTTTCATAATTCCGACTGCCTCTCTGGCATCTGGACAGTTTCCTCTGTTCCCGTGCAAGCTTTTTCTCTGTATTCCGGTAGAACATCGGATATCCGGCTCTTTCACCGGTAGAAAATACACACATCCCATGCATGGCAAAATCAATCCCCAGAAATTTTTCTGCCGGTCTTTTTTCTACTGTTTGGTTTTCACAGCAAAATAACAGACTTGCAAAATATTTTCCGGATGGTTCCCGGCTGACTGTTACAGATTTCAGTTTCCATTTTTCTGATATCGGACGGTGAAGCTTTATCCTGATGGCTGTCATCTTAGGCAGTTTCAAATATTTTCCTTCCAGAAAGATATTTCCATTCACTACGTTTGTTGTATAAGATTTCCTTGATGACTTCTTTGATTTGAAGCGTGGAAATCCTGCGGATGGTTCACGAAAGAACTTACAGAAAGCACTTTCCAGATGCATCTGTACATTTGCCAGTGCTAATGAATCCACCTCTTTCAGCCAGGGATATTCTTTCTTATAGCTGGCTGGTGTATTCCTTAACATCTTCTTTTCTTTTTTATAATGTTCTATCTTATCTGCAAGCATACAGTTATAGATAAATCGACTGCAGCCGATTGTTTTTTCTATCTGCACACGTTGTTCTGCATTTGGATAGATTCTTATTTTTACTGCCCGGTTTATTTTCCTCACCTCTTATTTCTATATGTTGATAAATGATTTCAATCATTGCTTTTGAACATTTTGTTCTTTTATTATAATACAAAACCGCCACCAGAACAAGTGTTTCTTCTCTTTATTTACAAGATTCTTTTGAGCATTTATGCTCAGCTCCACAATTCATCTCACTACCTGAAGATGTAGGAGAATTCTTGCTAAGCTTTGTTAAATATAGCCGCTTTTTATGGTTACTTATAGATAAAATTTATAAATAGTGTTATACTATAGTTTAATTAAACATATGTGAGGTAATCTTATGCAAAAAATATATCTGGATCAGGCAAGCACTTCCTTCCCCAAATCCCCCTCTGTTGCAGACGCCGTTTATCAGTATCTCTCCGGCTGTGCTGTCAATGTAGGACGCGGAGGCTATCGTGCCGCCTACTCTGTAGAAGAACAGATTTTTGAGACAAGAGAACAGCTTCGACGCCTGTTCCATTTTACATCCGGTAAAGGAAAAAATGTAATCTTCACACAAAATATCACCATGAGCCTGAATATCCTGCTCAAAGGAATCCTCAAACCAGGAGATCATGTTCTGGTAACTTCCATGGAGCACAATGCCGTCATGCGTCCACTTGTCCAGCTTACGAAGCAGGGAGTGACTTTTGACCGTATCCCCTGTGACCATGAGGGTAATCTTCTCCTTGAAAAAGCAGAAGCACTTATAAAACCAAATACCCGGCTTCTGGTCTGTCTCCACGCTTCCAATGTGTGCGGAACCATCATGCCGCTTCATGAAATCAGTGCCTTCTGTCAGCGCCACGGACTGCTTTTTATCCTGGACAGTGCTCAGACTGCCGGTGTTTTTCCTGTCAATATGGAAGAATTAAAAATCGATGCACTTGCATTTACCGGTCACAAAGGACTCAGAGGCCCACAGGGAATCGGTGGTTTTCTGATTCAAAGTGAGCTTGCCGGCAAAATGGAACCTCTCCTGAGCGGAGGCACGGGAAGCATTTCCCACACAGAGGAGGTTCCCGCCTTTCTTCCGGACCGTTTCGAGCCCGGAACTCCTAATATTCCGGGAATCCTCGGTCTCCATGCCGCACTTACTGACCTGGAAAGCAATTCCATGCAAGAGACTTTCCGACATGAAATGAAGCTCACAGAACAGTTTATACAGGGGATTTTGTCCCTCGACCCGACAGAGACAAAGCTTCGCGTCATTGGAAAAAAAGATACTCAAAACCGCTGTGCTGTCGTTTCCATTCAGACTCTTGAAGTTGACATGGCACGGGCTGCCTTTGAACTGGATGACACCTATGGCATTATGACTCGTGTTGGGCTTCACTGCGCCCCCAGTGCACATCAGACCCTGGGAACCTATCCTGCCGGAACACTCCGCTTCTCTTTTGGTCCGGAAAATACTTCCAAGGAAATAGAAACCGCCATTCATGCACTGGACCGGATTACTGAGCTTTAAAACAAATATTCATTTTCAGGAGATTTTTAGTTATGGAATTCAAACAATTAGAAGCCTTTGTCGCTGTTGTTGATTATGGCAGTTTCTCTGAAGCTGCCAGACGACTTTATCTGACACAGCCTACCATCAGTACACATATCCGTTCTCTCGAGGAGGAGCTTCATTCCAGGCTCATCCTGCGCACCACCAAAAAAACCACAGTCACCACGAGAGGCTATCAGCTCTACGACAGTGCTGTCCGGATGCTTGAGATCCGCAACAACCTCCTGGAAAATTTCACCGGATCCCAGAAGCACATGATCGATCTCGCCGCCTCCACGATCCCTTCTTCCTATCTGCTGCCAGAACTGCTCGCAGGTTTTGGAACTTCTCATCCGGACATTTATTTTCATTCGCTCCAGACAGACAGCGAGGAGGCCATCCATCGTGTTCTGGACGGTACTGTAGACCTTGCCCTTGTCGGACAGAATACCGGCGATGACAGCTGTATCTTCACGCCTTTCTGTCAGGACACCCTTGTAGTCGCAGCTCCTGTCACGGAACGTTATCTGAAGCTCAAAGAAAAATTTGCAGAATTCCGGGAATTCCTGCATGATCCGATCATCATCCGTGAAAAAGGCTCCGGTACTAAGAAGGAGATGGATCTTTTTCTGGAGAAGATCGGTGTCACTCCTTCCGAACTGAACGTGATCGCCAGAATGAACGATCTGGAAAGTATTAAGAAATCCATTGTCAACGGCCTTGGTATTTCTATTCTCTCTGCCCGTTCTGTCACAGATCTTGAAAAAACAAAACAGATTCTTCTGTTTCCATTAGAAGAATCTGTTCATAAACGAAATTTTTATATTGTCTACAGCAAAAAACGGATCCTGAAACCACATGTGCGGCAGTTCATGCATTACGTCCAGAATTTTTATCAGTAAATTTTACCAGCACTTTTTGCAGGCTTCATATCCCTGACTGCGTGCCTGGGCTTCACTCTCCTGCCAGGCTTTATCCGGATTCATCTTTCCGCAGTTTGGAATGCTGTGGTACTTGCTTCCGGTCTCAGAGATCCAGACCATAGTGCCCTGTGTATCCTCTGTTTCTGTACCATTGTCTGCATTCTGTGTACTGTCTGAACCGCCAGAATAACGCACATCGGATCCTGAACCTGCATCATAGGAATCTGATGCATCATCTGCACTGTCCGAACCGGCACTGTAATCATTACAGGGATCCTGATTCCAGGTGATCGTACTTCCGTTCGAAACTGCGATCACAGTTCCCTGATTATCCGTCCGAAAAACCGGAATATTCATATCAGAAAGCTTTTCCATTGTCTGTGCTGTCGGATGTCCGTAGGAATTTCCCTTTCCACAGCTTACCACTGCCCAGGACGGAGTGGAGGCTTCCAGAAGATCCCAGCTTGTGGAGGACGCAGAACCATGATGTCCAAGACAGAGTACATCACAGTCCAGACTCTTTCCTGTGCTGATCATATCCTGCTCACTGGTTTCCTCTGCGTCTCCCATAAACAGAAATCCGTTATTTCCATTTACCAGGCGGATCACCACAGAGTTATCATTACTGTTTTTTGAAATTCCGGAAGGCGCCATGACTGTGAAGCTTCCTGTTCCGAATTCATAGGTGTCTCCGACAGACGGATATTCCACAGAAAGACCATTTGCTGTCGCAGTATTCATAAAGGTATTAAACAGTTCTGAAGTATGCACATAATCAGATCCCAGAATATGCTCCACCTCAAAATTGTCAAGACATTTGACAAGACCTCCCAGGTGATCCTCATCATAATGAGAGGAGATCATATAATCAATTGTGTCTACCTGCTGATTCTTAAGATACTCTACTACCTCATTTGCATGCGAACGATCCCCTCCGTCATAAAGAAGATTCTCCCCTGCTGACTGTACAAGAATCGCAAGTCCCTGACCCACATCAATAAAATGCACCGCCATATCTCCCTGGCCTGCCGCCTCCACAGAAGCCATACTTCCAGAAAACAGAAGGGAACATGCAAGCAGCAGCGACAGCAGCAGACCATACAGTTTTTTCTGCTTTTTCATATTGTGCTCTCCTTTCAGGCAGATTTTGGTATCTGCATCTTTCTCTTTGGAATTTCCGGCCATTCCATATCTTATCGAATACGCTCTGCCGGATAATCGTTAAATAATTACAATTCTTCTATTCTTCTCTGAATCTGACGGCTTACATCTTCAAACAGAAGATCTCTGTTGTATCGAATATATCTCTCGCATTCATAAGTTTCAAGGAAACGGACACAATAGAAATCGGTGTTGATACCAGAAACAAACATTACCATTTCCTGGCTGTTATAAAAAGCAGCTTCCATAAAATCAAAGGCATATTCCAATGTATTTCCAGCCTGATCCCACTCATCTTCCCAGGAAGTACGTTCCTCCCCAAATGCTTTTCGAAGAATTTCAAACGCCTCTTCTCCCTGCCTGTCACTGTACTGTTTCAGAAGCTTCGCATAATTTTCCAGATATGTGACAGCTCTTCGTGTACAGACATCCTCTCTTCGCTCCAGAAGCCCCTCCTTCTGCTTTTTCTCACGTTCCTTTTTCAGATCAAAAATATAATCCTCCAGCCTCTGTGCCATATTTTCAGATGGCAGTGCTGTTTTCAGAGCTTTCAGTACTTCAAATACTTTTTCAAGGACATCTTCCCACAGCATGACCTTACGCACGGCCTGTCTTGTACCGGAGAACAGAAGATTGACCACACTTATTTTTTCATCGAAAGATGCATGAGAGACTTTTTTGACCATTGCCTCAGAATTCTTGCCCTGAAGAATCTCGGTGATCTGATAATCCTGCTGATATTTCTGATACAGTTCATAATACTCTGCAAATTCTTTTGCAATACGCTCATGCTGGATATACTGGATCACCAGAGCTTCTGTGATATCTTTCCCAAGCTGTTCACAGACTTCCATCATTCTGGAAAGATCCTCCCAGCCTCGCGGAGTCGCAAACTGTTTTCCGTCAATCGTTGTCTCCATCCGATAGAAACAGTTGTTCCGAAGTTCCAGATAAGAAAGAATTGCCGGATGCATATTTTCTTTATATGCATACTCACGCCAGGCCTGATAATCCGGCTCTACCATGATCTTTTTTACACGGTCCAGAGTGACAACATCAAATTCCCGGACAGATTTGTTATATTCCGGTGGATTTCCTGCTGCCACGATCACCCAGCCTTTCGGAATCTCATGATTTCCGAAGCTTTTGCACTGGAGAAACTGGAGCATTGCCGGTGCCAGTGTCTCAGAAACACAGTTGATCTCATCAATAAAAAGAATTCCCTCGTCAAGTCCAGTCTCCGTCATACGGTTATAGATACTCGCAACGATCTCACTCATCGTATATTCTGTCGTGGAATATTCTCTGCCGCCATATTCCTTCTTTGAAATAAACGGAAGTCCGATCGCACTCTGTCTGGTATGATGTGTGATCGTATATGCAACCAGGGCTACCCCACATTCTCTTGCCGCCTGCTCCATGATCTGAGTCTTTCCGATTCCCGGTGCACCAAGAAGAAGTACCGGTCTCTGATGAACGCTCGGTATCACATACTCTCCATACTCATCTTTCATAAGATACGCTTTGACCGTATCCATAACTTCCTGTTTTGCCTGTTTAATATTCATAATAATCTTCTGTCCTCTCTAATGCCTGTGTATCGTAACTGTTCAGTACCCTCACAGTTACGAGTCAAAATGCATTCCAAATCACCTTCGGTGATGGCATTTTGCCTTGTATGTCTCGGGATTTTGGCAAAAAACATGCCAAAACGCCTCGCGGGATACTACCTTCTGAATAGTTACTGTGTATCTAAAATTAACTTGATCGCCCACGGCGGTACATCCACATCCCGGTAGTCATCTTTCATAAAAACAAAAGCCGTGTCATATGGCGGCATCTTTGCCGGAAATACTCCGTACCCGTCTGTAAAATACAAAAGCCCCCGAAGCCTCTGAAAAGCTCCCATTTTCAACAGATGCTCCACATAGGCAAATGCAGGGCGGAAATCCGTTCCCCCAAATCCTCTGACTGTAAAATCCGAAAGATAAGCCTCCATCTCTTTCTGGTTGTGGATCACCTGATCATCCTGGATCTTCTCATCACACTGGATGATATGAACCTGTATTTTATGGAAAAAACTCTCCGACTCTGAAAGTACACTGTAGGTTTCCTCCAGGAACCTGCGGATCAGGCTTCCATTGCAGGACATGGAAGTATCGATCACGATCACAAAATCTTCGATTTTTTTCATTTCTTTTGTTTCCAGCGGTTCTATCAGAGGCATATTTCCATAGGTTTCCATGCCAAAATGATAATAAATCGGATCAAAAGAATCCATATCTACCTGCATTTCTTCCTTCAGTACAGAAAATTTGCGCAGAAATTCCCGGTAATCATAACGTTTTCTGTTTTCTGCCTGCAGATGCTCCACAAGTCCCGGTGAATCACCGGCAGCCTCCTTGGAAAAAAGTTCCATCTCTGTCTGCATTTTGCGGCGCATTTCTTCCCATTTTTTCTGTCGGTCAGACATTGCGCTGCGGTTGTTCGGTGTATACCAGAAATGATGATCATCCTTTCGAAACTCCTGCTCCAGCCGGGCAAGCTCTTCTTCCTCACATTTCAAAAGTACATAGTACAGCTTTTCTGCGGTCAGTACCTTCTGATTCTCTCGCCACTTCTGATAGCATTCCCGCCGGAAACTGTTCGGTCGGATATAAACCGGTTTCTGGTAAAGCTCATCCAGAATACTCTCTGCTGCAATATCTGCCGCCAGATCCCAGATTCTCCATTCTCTCTCCTTCCTGCTCCACAAATGACAGAAAAGACAGTGCAGAAGTTCATGGAGATACAGCCTGTTGATCTGAATCTTGTTCTGCATAAACATGGGAAGCAGCCACTGCAGCGAAACATAAAGCAGCTTCCCATCTGTGCCGATCACCTGTGTTTCTGCTGATGGCACAACCTTAAGTCCACTGAGTGCACTCTGAAAAAAGTGCATGGAAACAGCCAGTTCATTGCGGGAATTTCTGAAAATATCCTGACAGATTTCCAATATCTCGTCCTCTTTTTTTCGCTGCTCATGAACAAAATTTCCAAATTTATTTTTTTCTTCTCTGCTCACAGTTCAAATGCCTTTCTCTTTTTTCTTCCATGTTTCTGCAGCGTATCCATCAGAATGCTGACCCATCTGGAATCTCCGGATCGCTGAGCACGCTCCAGCATCTTTTCCGTCTGCTCTCTGTCCGGAGTGATTTTGTCAAGAATACTGTGCATTGCCTCATATTCCTTATTTTTCCCAAGAACACCGACTGCATGCTCTCCATGCTCATGAAGATAGTCAATATATTTCTTTTCAGCTGTCTCCGTTAGATCCATAGGATATAAAATCCTGTCCAGTGCAAGCTTCAGAACAATCTCTTCCTCCTCCCATGCTTCCGCATAGGGAAAAAGCTTATCATATTCCAGAATATTGAGTTTCTTATGAAGAAAGCTGTTTCGATAACGGATTCCACTTCCGTGCACATGATTTTCCAAAATCCTTGCCGGTGTATTTTCCACACCTTCCTCAAAGAATTCCGGAAACCAGAATCTTCCCTGCTCTCCATTTCTGTCCATATCAACTCTCAGCGTTTCCGGAAGCTCTGTCAGAATATCTCTCAAACTGGACTCTCCGTCTTCATCTGTTTTCACAGAAATCCTCTCAATTCTGTGACATCCTGTCAGTGCTCCGGCTCCGATGTCTCTCAATTCCCCGCCAAAACTGATTTTTCTGAGACTGAAACAGTTATAAAACGCATATCTTCCGATTTTGCGAAGATGCTCTGGAAGGATCAGTTCCTTTACGATATTTCCGGATATCTCCGGCATCCCATTTTCATCGGTGACACGCTGTCCGTTATCTGTACAAAAGTTCCCGATCAACTTACACTTTTCCAGATCCTTTCTGTCAATATGATCTGAAAAAACATACGCGCCAAGCTCCGTCACCAAAAGTCCCTCCAGCATCTCCGGCACTTCTACGATCCCGTCATTTCCAAATACCCGGTCTATACAGATTCCTGTTTTGTTTCTTCTATATAAATATATCATTTCTTATTCTTCGCCTGCCTCGCCTAAACGGATTTTTTCCATCTGTGCCTGGAACTCTTCCGGCATATGTTCAAAGAGATACGTCTTGCTGCTCTGACGCTGCTCATGCCACTGTGCTCTCGCATTTCTTTCTGTATCTTCGATTTCTTTCTTAAGACCCTGTGCCGAAATCCTGTGTGCTCCCTGCCCCATGATGATAACCTGCTCAAGTCCATCCGAGGTCGCAACCGTCACCTGGTACTGCCGTCCGATCTTATGTACTGTCTTTTCGATGTACTGATCCGCCGTTTCCGCTTCCCTGGTATACACAACATAAATATTGTGGTAGGTAAGAACCTCCTCCACATGCCCCTCAACCTTGTAGGCATCAAAGACCAGGATCAGTGTACATTTACGATAACCCTGATAATTACTCAGGATATCCTTGAGCTTATCACAGGCCGCATGAATATTTTCTTTTGCCAGCTCATTCAGTTCTTCCCAGGAAAAAATAATATTGTATCCATCTACAAGAAGATATTCTTCTTTACGTGGCCTGCCCTGTCTGTAACGTACTGTCGGTGCTGTGGAATGTACCGTTTTTTTCTGGAATGCTGTCCGCTCATGTTTTACAGGACCGAAGGTTCTCTCAAAGATCGCCTGAAGTTCTTCCTCCTCTTCATAGCTTCCGCTGTAAGAAAATTTTCCGTTTTTTCCACCACTGTACCTGGAAACGCTCGCATTTTCCACCGCTGTACCCGGATTTTCCGCACAATCCACATCATCATACCAGCTTTCGCCGCTCATTTCATCAAACGTCAGCCCGCTGTTCAGATGCATGTAGTCTTCAACCTGATCCCACGGCACAACAAATCCTGCTCCATGTGCACAGAATACAGAACCTGTCGGATTCTCCAGATCCCCCTCCGGATCATATCCTGTATTTTTGACGATTTCCTCCTGGTTCCTGCAGGGGGCATATCCTTTGAGTGTGCAGAAAAGCTTTCCTGTGCCATGTGTGTAGGCAACCACTTCCTTCTGATAATCACGCATCTGGGATACTGCTGCAGTTCCCTTAAGCACAGCAATTGTTCCGTCTATCTCCGGCGACTCAAAACTTCCCTGCATCTTCTGGACGTCTGCCATTGCTCTTCCAATCGTCTCTGCCGGCACTTCGAGCCGGAATTCATAATACGGTTCCAGAAGAATGTTCTTTGCTTTTCGAAGTCCCTGACGGACAGCACGGTAGGTTGCCTGTCGAAAATCACCGCCTTCTGTATGCTTCGTATGTGCACGGCCTGTCAGAAGAGTGATCTGTACATCCGTAAGCGGAGAACCTGTCAGCACACCGAGATGCTCTTTTTCCTCCAGATGTGTAAGGATCAGACGCTGCCAGTTTCTCGCAAGCACATCCTCACTGCATGCAGTAAAAAACTGACACTCGCTTCCCGGCTCTCCCGGCTCTATCAAAAGATGAACCTCCGCATAATGACGGAGCGGTTCAAAGTGACCCACACCTTCTACCGGTTCCGCGATTGTTTCCTTGTAGACTATGCTGCCCGCACCAAACTCTACCGCTGTATTAAACCGGTCCCAGATCAGCTTCTTAAGGATTTCTATCTGTACTTCTCCCATCAGCTGCGCATGGATTTCTCCCAGCTGGCTGTCCCAGAGGATATGAAGTTCCGGCTCTTCCTCCTCAAGCTGCCGAAGCTTCTGAAGCATCTGATGCGGATCACAGTCCGCCGGAAGCTGGATCTGATAATTCAGGACAGGCTCCAGAACAGGAAGTTCAGACTCGCTTTCTATTCCAAGCCCCTCGCCCGGATAGGTTCTGCTAAGTCCTGTTACCGCGCAGACGGTTCCCGCATCTGCCTCTGTGATCGTTGTGTATTTTGCCCCTGAATACAGCCGGAGCTGATCTGCCTTTTCTTCCCAGTCCTCCTGTTTCTGTTTTACACCAGGCAGAGACTGTTTCCCTCTGGATGAGAGCAGCGTCTTTGCTTTGAGGCGGCCTCCTGTAATCTTCATATAAGTCAGACGGTTTCCCTGCTCGTCACGTGCGATCTTGAATACTTTTGCCCCAAACTCTTCCGGTCTTTGCGGCTCTGACGTATATTTCTGTATACCATTCCAGAAATCCTCCACGCCTTCCGCTTTCAGTGCAGAACCAAAATAGCATGGAAAAAGTTTTCTCTGAACAATCAGTTCTCTGATCTCTGCATCATCCACACTTCCTGTTTCAAGATACTTTTCCAGGAGCTTTTCATCACAGACTGCAATATTTTCCATCTGTTCCGGATCAAGAAGATATTCTGTAGAAGTATCCCCTTCTGTTCTTCCAAAGTCCACACAGTTTTCATGCAGATGGGTCTTAAGATCCGTAAGCAGTGCATCCCTATCTGTTCCATTCTGATCCATCTTGTTTACAAACAGAAAGACCGGAACCTTATATCTCTCCAGCAGCCTCCACAGCGTCATCGTGTGGCTCTGCACACCATCCATACCATTGATCACAAGGATCGCATAATCAAGTACCTGCAGCGTTCTCTCCATCTCCGCAGAGAAATCGACATGTCCCGGTGTGTCCAGAAGTGTCACTTCCATATCCTCTGTCTTAAGGATCGCCTGCTTGGAAAAAATCGTGATCCCACGTTCCTTTTCCAGTTCATAATTATCCAGAAAGGTGTCTCCATGATCCACACGTCCGATCTGCCTGATCACACCGCACAGATACAGAAGTCTTTCTGACAAAGTTGTCTTTCCGGCATCTACATGTGCCAGAATTCCTATCACCAGTTTTTTCATTTTTTTCTCTTCTTTCGAGTCATTCTTATTTTCTCAGGCTTCCTCTGTCACTTCTTCCATATACATAGGTGCAAGTCTGCGCACTATACTTTCACTGACAGAGACCAGCGTTGCAACATCTTTTTCCTGATTATTCAGGTAGGCATGAAAACATCCCTGGATGCAGAAAGAAAGCATGATGTCCTTCTCTGCATCATTCTGATAATCAGGATATTTCTCACAGATCAGCCGTTTCAGTTCTGTCTCCAGGCAGTCACCAAGGCGGGCTTTTTCTGTTCCCGAAAACAGAAGGTTGATCAGTGTATTATTGGAGATCAGTGCCATATAAAGATTCCGGGTAAACACACCCGGATTTTTAAACGGAGAATCCTGCTGGCTGGAGATATTCTTGAGCACAGTTACAATGGTTTCGGATTCCATCTTATCTGACAGAGCATAAATATCTTCATAATGGCTGTAAAATGTTGACTTATTGATCGCAGCCAGGCTGCAGAGTTCCTTCACCGTGATCTTCCCCAGTGGTTTGCGGGAGCGTAATTCCAGAAAAGCATTCTTGATCGCACGTTCTGTTTTTTCAATCCTGATATCCATATTTTTCTCTTTTCCGACGGTTTATTTCATAGGTTGCTTATCCGTCTTTCTCTTTTTATTGTTGCTGGACAAACCGTTTTTGTCTATTTATAGTATAATTAAAAAAACAACTCTTGTCCATTACAATCACAATTATATTAAGGAGAATATGCGTATGGATTTCTATGGATTTTACACAGGAAAAATTTTTGATGCTTATCAGTATCTTGGTGCACATACAGAAAAACACGGAGTAACCTTCCGCACCTTCGCACCTTCCGCATCCAGGATCGCCGTGATCGGTGAATTCAACGACTGGCAGGAAGAAGAAATGAACAAGATTTATGATGGAAATTTCTGGGAATGCCACATTCCGGAAGCAAAACCTGGACAGATGTATAAATATCGTATTTATGACCGCAGCGGAAATCCGGTCGATCACTGTGATCCTTACGGTTTCGGCATGGAACTCCGTCCGAACAGTGCTTCCATCATCCGTGATATGAACCGATATAAGTTCAAGGATTCCAAATGGATGCAGAACCGCAGTGACTGCCGTCAGAAACCACTCAACATTTATGAAATTCATTTCGGTTCCTTCCGCAAGCCATCTGACAAAGCAGACGACTGGTATACCTACGAGGACATGATCGACATCCTGATCCCGTATCTTACCAAAAACGGATACAACTATCTTGAGATCATGCCTTTAAATGAATATCCATGTGATGAATCCTGGGGATATCAGGCAACCGGATTTTTCAGTCCTACCTCCAGATATGGAACTGCCGACCAGTTAAAAGCCTTTGTGGATGCCTGCCATAAACATGGGATTGGTGTTCTGATGGACTTTGTTCCTGTCCACTTTGCAGTGGATGCCTATGGTCTGGCAAATTATGACGGAACAGCCCTTTATGAATATCCAAACTCTGCCGTAGGTGTCAGTGAATGGGGAAGCTGCAATTTCATGCACTCCCGCGGTGAGACAAGAAGCTTCCTTCAGTCCTGTGCCAACTATTGGATGAGTGAGTTCCATATGGATGGAATCCGCATGGATGCAATCAGCCGTGCGATCTACTGGCAGGGTGATCCGGCACGCGGTGTAAATCTCAACGCCGTAGAGTTTCTCCAGTATATGAACCAGGGATTAAAACAACTCCACCCGTCTGCAATCCTTACAGCAGAAGATTCCACTTCCTTCCCGAAGGTTACTGATCCTGTTTCTCAGGGCGGGCTTGGTTTCGACTATAAATGGGATATGGGATGGATGAACGATACACTTGATTATTTCCGTACCGGTCCGGAATATCGTACAGAGAATTATCACAAGCTCACCTTCTCCATGATGTATTATTATGATGCACGTTTTCTCCTTCCTCTGTCACATGACGAGGTGGTTCACGGCAAGGCAACAATCATGCAGAAGATGAACGGAGATTACGATAATAAGTTCCCGCAGGCACGTGCCCTGTATATGTATATGTATGCACATCCGGGCAAGAAGCTGAATTTCATGGGAAATGAGATCGGCCAGCTCCGTGAATGGGATGAGAAGCGCGAACAGGACTGGATGCTGCTTGATTATCCGATCCATGAAGGATTTGCCCGCTTCATGAAAGATTTGAACCATCTTTATCTTGAACACCCTGCACTCTGGGAAAAGGATTACGAAGCAGACGGCTTCCGATGGATCGACTGTCATCAGGAAGCAAACTGTATCTATGTCTTTGAACGAGACAGTAAAAAAGAAAAAATCATTTCTCTGTTCAACTTCTCTGACCATGAACAGATGTATGAACTGAAGCTCCCGGGCGTTACCAGCCTTAAAGAACTTCTGAACAGCAATCTTGAAATTTACGGCGGCACACAGAAACGCAAGAGTACAGTCAAAACACTTGAAAATGACCGAATCCTTTTGACTCTTCCGCCATTTTCGGCTGTATATTACACTCCTGAGGTTTAAACTTCATAAATTTAGGGGGACATATCCTTTTGATATGTCCCCCTGTTTTTACTGTCTGCCATAACGGACAGCAAGTGTTTTCATTTCTTTTTGTAATTCTTTTGTGAACTGTCCTTCTTTTAATCTCCATTTCCAGTTCTTTCCAAGTGTGGAAGGCTGATTCATACGTGCAGAATTGTCAAGTCCCAGATAATCCTGCATTGGAATGATACACAGATTAGCAACACTTCGCATTACCAGACAGATCAGATCCTGACAAAGTTCCTTTCCGGAATCTCTGAAATTATTCAGATACTCACGAACCTGTCTTCTCTCTGCCGGAGTGATATCCTCAAGCCAGGAAACCAGAGTTTCATTGTCATGCGTTCCCGTATAAACAACACAGTTTCTCGGATAGTTATGAGGCAGGTAATCACTTGCATTTCCTGTATCGCGTTCATCAAAGGCAAACTCGATCACCTTCATGTTTGGATAACCACTCTCCTCTACAAGCTGTTTTACGCTGTCTGTCATATATCCAAGATCTTCAGCGATGATCTCTCTGTCTCCCAGTCTTGCTGAGATTGCACGGAACAGGTCGATTCCCGGGCCTTTTTCCCACCAACCGTTTTCTGCTGTCTTGTCTCCATATGGAATTGCATAGTATTCATCAAATCCACGGAAATGGTCGATTCTTACGACATCGTACAGACGGAAGCAGTTGGAGATTCGCTTGATCCACCATTCATAACCGGAGTTGCGGTGTACTTCCCAGTTATACAGAGGATTTCCCCAGAGCTGTCCTGTTGCGGAAAATCCATCCGGCGGGCATCCTGCAACCTGTGTCGGGCAATTTTTCTCATCCAGCTTAAAGAGCCACGGATTTGCCCAGGTATCTGCACTGTCCATTGCCACATAGATCGGGATATCGCCGATGATCTGGATGCCGTTTTCATTTGCATAAGCTTTGAGTTTCATCCACTGCTGCCGGAATTTGAACTGCAGATACTCCTGAAATTCAATCTCAAAATACATTTCTTCTCTGTAATAATCCAGTGCATTCTGCCAGCGAAGACGGATATCCTCTGCCCACTCGCTCCACGGAATGCCTCCGAAACGCTTCTTCACCGCCATGAAAAGTGCATAGTCTTTAAGCCACCAGGCTTCTTCTTCCTGGAATTTACGGAATTCTGCATCCATATAGATATCACTTTTCTCATATGCTTTACGCAGAAGGAGCATACGTCCTTCATATAATTTTGCATAGTCTACGCTGGTCTCATCCTCGCCAAAATCTACTTTGTCACATTCTTTCTTTGTCAGTACGCCTTCTTCGATCAGATCTTCAAGACTGATAAAATACGGATTTCCTGCAAATGTAGAGAAAGACTGGTACGGCGAATCACCATAGCTGGTCGGTCCAAGCGGAAGAATCTGCCAGTAGCTCTGTCCCGCTTCCTTAAGTGCATCCACAAATTCATAGGCTTTCTTGTCAAAACATCCGATTCCATATTTTGACGGCAGGCTGCTTATCGGAAGCAGCACGCCACATTTTCTGTTCTGTCCCATTTTCTTTCCTCCCATGTATTCCTAACGCAGAAAAGCCAGGCGTCCACTTACGCCCGGTAATCCTGATTATCCGTTATAGTTATTTTGTCATATATGAAGCAGAATCGTCAATGTTCAGAATTGATGGTTTATGTTAAATTTTTTAGATGTTTTGACTAATCTGAAAATGCGTCGATTCCTTTCTCTACTTTCCATACATTTCCGGCTGCATCTGTTGCATATTTTTGAATATATTTTTTGCATTTGCGGGATACTACTTTCTGAATAGTGTTACTGTTCACAGCAACCTGGTCATAATTACTACTTATCATTATAAAGGAGCATTTCTTTATGAAAAATAAAATTCCGCACAGTTCTTCGCCTTCCAACCAGGAGATCATGGATTCTTATGATTTTCTGGCAAATTCCGCATCCACCCAGGACTGCACCGGTCTGATTCCTTCGGGTCCGGTGAATGAGGATGAGTTAACGTCTTATGAGACGGTTTACCATTATCTGCCGCCCCAGATCAAAAATTCCAAAAAGGAACCAGAAGACAGGAAACATCTGTAAACAGACTCAAAAGTCCCATAAGGTCATATCAGACCTCAGGGACTTTTGCTGTTTTATTTTTCAGCTGCTTTTGCAGCATATTCTGTTGTTACAAGATTTTCGTATGATACACGTTCCTTCAGTTCACCTGCATCTTCCAGGATATCTTCCAGAAGCTCAAAACTCTCTTTCTCGAAAATGAGGTTTGATTTCCAGGTATCCTGATCGTAATAACGTTTTACGATAGTTGTAACTGTGTCGAGGTCTGTTTCCGCAAACTGAGGAGCAATCACCTTAGCGATTTCTTCTGGTGTGTGTGTCTGGACGTATTCCATGCCTTTCTGGAGAGCATCTGTAAATTTCTGGATAATTTCAGGGTTCTTCTCCATGTAACTGGTCTTTGCACTGTAGGAAGTATATGGAACATATCCGGAATCTACACCGAGAGAAGCCACCACATATCCTGCTCCTTCTTTTTCCAGTGCTGTCGCAGACGGCTCAAATTCCACTGTAAAGTCTGACGAAGTGTCTCCCGAAAAAGCTGCTGCCGTGGAACCAAAATCAATACTCTGATCGATCATCAGATCTTTCTGTGGATCCAGACCGTTTTTGCGGAGAATATACTCAAACACCATTTCCGGCATGCCGCCTTTACGCCCGCCAAGAATTTTCTTATCTTTCAGATCTTCCCATTTAAAATCCGGCATTTCTTCTCTTGCCACAAGAAAATTTCCGGCACGCTGGGTCAGCTGTGCAAAGTTTACAACAGGATCCGTAGCTCCCTCCTGATAGGCATAGACAGATGCTTCCGCTCCCATAAATCCAATATCTGCCTCACCGGATATTACAGCAGTCATTGTCTTATCTGCTCCAAAACCAGTCACAAGTGTCAGATCCAGCCCCTCATCTTTAAAATATCCCTCTTCGATTGCCACATACTGCGGTGCATAAAAGATTGAATGTGCCACTTCATTTAAGGTAACTTTTGTAAGCTTCGGCTCCTCTTTCTTTGCAGCAAACACTCCCATCGGTAGTGCAGTCACCGACAGAACGACTGCTGCCGCCAGTGAAATCCATTTTTTATTTTTCATGCAGATTCTCCTTTACCGACTTCTTCTGTTAGAGTATGCAGAGAATAAAAGATTGTGAAGGCATTCATAATTTGTTATAATTTTCTGAAAGGAATTACAGCCGCCATTTACCATAAAAATTTCGAAGGTAATATTACTCAGACGAAAGGCACTTATATGGAAAAAAATCTTACAGGCAATTACGAAAAACAGATATATATCGGAAGAGACTTGTTTTTGAAATATAATCAGGATATGCTGATAAAGAAATATAAATTGAAAAATGACGACGCATACCTGTACCTGAATTATATCGGAACAGAATATCGGATCAGCCGCTCAGATGGTTCCATCGAATATATAGCCGAAGGCATCTGGAAAATCTGCAAAGAATATTCAATTGTTATGACGATCTACGACCTGCTCTGCTACTCAGAAGATAAACCGCTTCCTCCGCTTACAGGACAATGGCAGCCGGTAACCAGATTTATTCCCACCGGAAGCAGTCCGTCCGGAGATGTGTTTACCCCTAAATATGAAGCAGCATTCTCCGGCAAAGTAAATGCCGTCAGCCAGGCCTGTCTCTGTCTGGGAGGGGAATTACAGAAACGCCTGGCCGGGGCGGATCTGACTTTTGAAATGCCTGTTATGGGAGATTTCTCTGTGCTGTTCCAGTTCTGGGACGCTGATGAGGAATTCCCGGCAAAAATCTTATTGTTGTGGGATAAGGTATCCTTATCGTATCTTCATTTTGAGACGACCTTTTATCTCCAGGGAGATTTACTTGAAGCGATATTGCAGAAAGTCAACAGTTAATCTTTTCGTAGCTGTTCACAGGTAATATCCCGCGAGGTGTTTTGCCATGGATATGGCAAAATCCCGAGACATACGGGGCAAAATGCCATTCTCCGTCAATCTTGCCATGTTTCGACAAAAGCCTTATAATAGAAGCTACCTGTATCAAATCATAGTTTTAGGAGGTTAACAGCATGAAGTTCAATCCATTCTGTATGTGCTGTGCTGTCAGCAAACAGGAACAGAAAATCCGTTCCTTCCAGGATATGGACAAAAAAGTCGAATATATGAAAAAGGTCATGGACCGTATGGCATCTATCGACGAGGAAGACTGTGCTCCCAGTGTCTCTATTGAATTAAAAAAGATGTTCAGTGACTTCTGGGATCAGCCTATGGAAGATTACAGTTCTGCCAAAAAAGAATTTAACCAGCTTATGCTGGATCTGGAGGATTCCCTTGAAGAAAAGATCCGTCATTCTGACGATCCGCTGGAAACGGCACTTCTTTATGCCCGTATTGGCAACTACATTGATTTTGCCGCACTTTCAGATGTAAACTCTGATACCGTTCTGACTCTTCTTGAGGAGGACAACAAGGATCCTCTTGATACACAGGAATATCTGCACTTTCGTAAAGACCTGGATTCTGCTTCCCGTCTTGTCTATCTGACAGACAACTGCGGAGAAGTGGTTCTTGACAAACTGGTCATCAAGCTTCTTAAAGAACTCTATCCAGAGCTTGACATCACGGTGATTGTCAGAGGTTTTCCTGCGATTAATGATGCAACCTTTGAGGATGCCCGCGATATCGGACTTACTGAGATAACCCGCGTGATCGGAAACGGAAATGATGTTGGCGGTACCTGGCTTCCCCATATCAGTGCCAAAGCCCGTGAAATGCTTGAAACTGCTGATCTCATCATTTCCAAGGGACAGGGCAATTATGAAACCCTTCATGACTGCGGACTGAACATCTATTACCTGTTCCTGTGCAAGTGTGAATGGTTCCAGTATCAGTTTAAAGCCAGACCACTGCAGGGTATGTTCATAAACGAACGCCGCATCTGACAGGTTGACGAAACTTTTCCCCCTTTTCGTCAATCTGTCAAGAATCCTCCGGAATCTTTGTAAAAATCTTCACTGGTATCACTCCCGGGTTTTCGCTATACTGATAACAGTTCAAAACGAAAGCAAAAACTATTACAAATATTTTGGAGGAATAAGAAATGGCAAGTTTATCTTTACAGCATATTAACAAGACATATCCAAACGGTTTTGAAGCCGTTAAAGATTTCAACCTTGAGATCGAAGATAAAGAGTTTATCATCTTTGTAGGACCTTCCGGATGTGGTAAATCTACTACACTTCGTATGGTAGCCGGACTGGAAGAGATCACTAGCGGTACCTTAAAGATCGGTGACAAAGTTATGAACGATGTAGAGCCGAAGGATCGTGATATCGCAATGGTATTCCAGAACTACGCCCTGTATCCTCATATGACAGTATATGATAACATGGCATTCGGACTGAAACTTCGTAAAGTTCCGAAGGACGAGATCGACAAAGCAGTTCGTGAAGCAGCAAGAATCCTTGACCTTGACAAACTTCTTGATCGTAAACCGAAGGCTCTTTCCGGTGGACAGAGACAGCGTGTTGCCATGGGACGTGCTATCGTTCGTAATCCTAAGGTATTCCTTATGGATGAGCCGCTCTCCAACCTGGATGCAAAACTTCGTGTACAGATGCGTATCGAGATTTCCAAGATCCACCAGAGACTGGGCGCTACCATCATCTACGTAACACATGACCAGACAGAGGCTATGACTCTTGGTACCAGAATCGTTGTTATGAAAGACGGAGTTGTTCAGCAGGTAGATACACCTCAGAACCTGTACCAGAAACCAGGCAATCTCTTCGTTGCAGGATTCATGGGATCTCCGCAGATGAACTTCCTTGATGTTCAGATCAAAGAAAAAGGTTCTGACCTCGTTGCAGTATTAGGCAAGGATGAATTGGTTATCCCGGCAGCTAAAGCTAAGGCACTCAAAGATGGCGGCTATGTAGGCAAAACTGTTGTTATGGGTATTCGTCCGGAAGATGTTGCCGATACACCAAACGGTTCCATGTCTTCTACAGTTAAGGTTTATGAGCTTCTCGGTGCAGAAGTATTCCTGTACTTCGATGTAAACGGAACTCAGATCACAGCTCGTGTTGATCCTGGCACAAAAGCAAAAACAGGCGATCCTGTTAAATTCGACTTCGATATGGAAAAAACTCACTTCTTCGACAAAGATTCTGAGCTTGTTATCACAAACTAAGATAAATTCATCAAAATTTAAAACCCGGGGGATTTTTCCCCGGGTTTTTGTTTTTCAGAAAGGAAGATATTATGTCTATACAGAGAACTTTGCAGAAATGTATGGAAGACTGGAAACAAATCAGCAATCTTGATTTCTGTCTTCTTCAGGAGGATAATTCCGTTTTTGTCACTACCTGTCAGAAACGGCTTCCCTCTCTGAACAAGCTCGCTGATTTTCGGAGCGATCCTGCATTATGCATTGCCAACAGCACTTACTGTCTTTACAAAATCCTGGATCGGGATGAACTTCTGTATGTTCTGATCGTATGGGGAAGCAGCGAAAATGCTTCTACGATTGGTGAACTGGCTGTATGCCAGATCAGAAGCCTTATTGAGGCTTATTCGGAAAAAAATGATAAAAATGCTTTTATGCAGAAACTGCTGCTCGGCTCTTACAACGAAGTGGAGGCTTTTAACAAAGCCAAAAAGCTTCATGTCTCTTCTACCTGCCAGAGAGCTGTTTTTCTGGTTGAGACCAAACAGACCGAAGATGAACATGCACTGACTATGATCCGGAATATTTTCTCTGCCAGAACACATGATTTTATTACATCTGTGGATGATAAAGGGATTATTATTGTACGAGAACTGGTTTCTACTGAGACCTATGCAAATCTGGAAGCTACAGCCCATATGCTGGTCGATATGCTCGGTTCAGAGGCCATGACACAGGCCTGGGTTTCTTACAGTAATGTGGCAGACAGCCTCAAAGAGCTTGCAAACGCATATAAAGAAGCCAAAATGGCTCTTGAGATAGGCAAGATCTTTTATTCTGAAAAAAATGTATTCGGATATCGAAATCTTGGGATCGGCCGTCTGATCTATCAGCTTCCGGTGGAAATCTGTGAGATGTTTATCGAAGAAATTTTTAACGGTGAATCCCTGGATGCGATCGATGGAGAAACCCTGAATATTATACGGACATTTTTTGAAAACAATCTGAACTTGTCTGAAACATCCCGACAGCTGTATGTCCACAGAAATACTCTGGTATATCGTTTTGAGAAAATACAGAAGAAATTCGGACTGGATCTCAGAACCTTCGAGGATGCGATGACATTCAAACTTGCGATGCTTGTCTCAGGATATCTGCGGTATATAAACTAAAAAAAGAAGGCTTTTGCGAAATGCGAAGGCCTTCTTTTTTTCATTTTAACAGCATGAGATGTTCCGGAGGTAAATATAAATATGCCGGGAGATTGAAATCGGAGGACTCCCGGAAATTAGATTTTGGACGCATCCACCAGAGAACAGCCTTTGAATCTGCATCCGGACATTTAATAAGATATTGATGTTCGAAGGTAGTTTCTATATATTCCTGCACTTCAAATGGAATGCAATTCTGCCCATCGGTTTCGACAGGTCTGATCCAGTGCCCCCTGATGGCAATATGAGTAAATTCATCTGTCACTTCCCGGGCAGTGCAAAGCCTGATTCCCCAGTCAATCGCTTCCACCTCATAAGAGCCAAGCTTACGGATCCTGGAGTTGTTTTTGCAGCCGGTAAGACGGGCAGCCTCGATGAGCCCCGGCTGTTCAAAAATCCGTCTAGTCTCTCCGAAAGTCAAAGTTCTTCCGTCTTTAAGGAGCATAAGCTCTTTACAGAACCGGAAAGCCTCATCTCTGCTGTGCGTTACCATGATCATATCACCCTGATATTGTTTCAGGAAATCTTCCATATCTTTCTGAAGCGTATCTTTGAGATAACCGTCAAGTGCAGAAAATGGTTCATCAAGAAGAATTACCTCAGGCTCACCGATCATCATTCTCGCCAGAGCCACCCGCTGCTGCTGTCCACCGGAAAGCTGAGACGGATAACGGTCCTCCAGGCCTTCAAGCTGATATCTTCTGATGAAATCAGTTACTTTTGCATCCAGTGTCTCTTTTGCACCGCGAAAACCGCATGTAATATTATCCCTGACTGTCATCGTCGGAAAAAGTGCATAATTCTGAAACAGATACCCGATCCGGCGATCCTGTGGTTTGAGATTGATTTTTTTTTCGGAATCAAAGACAGTTTTTCCATTGATGACGATCTTTCCTTTATCCGGCTTTTCAATTCCGCAAATGCATCTGAGCGTCATACTCTTGCCGCTTCCGGATGCTCCAAGTATTCCTGTCGCAGAACTTTTGCTGTCGAATGCTGTCTTTAATGAAAAACCCCTGAAGTTCTTTTCTATTTCTACATGTACTGCCATCAGATCCACCTTCTGCTCTTCATTCCCCTTCCGGAGACGATATTGATAAGTACCACGATCACAAATGAAATCACCACGATCACCACAACCCAGAAACCGGCAACGTCATAATTTCCTGCTGCGGTTTCTGATGCAATGGCCACAGATACGGTTCTTGTCTTGCCAAGGATATTTCCCGCAAGCATGGAAGTCGCACCATACTCTCCGATTGCTCTCGCAAATGCCAGCACAGTTCCGGAGGCAATTCCCGGACCCGCAGCCGGTACAATCACCTTCCAGAAAATCTTTCTGTCACTCATTCCCAGAGTCTGTCCTGCATAGATCAGGTTCACATCCACCTGTTCAAAGGCAGCCCTGGCGTTGCGGTACATCAATGGGAATGCGATCACTGCTGCCGCGATTACACATCCCTTCCAGGTCTGCACCACCTTAAAATCAAAGCTGTCCATCAAAAATTTACCGAATGGCCTCCGAAGACTGAAGATCAGCAGAAGAAAAAATCCTGCAACAGTCGGTGGAAGAACCAGCGGCATAGTGAGAATGCCGTCCAGAATCGCTCTTGAAGCCGGTTTGAGCTTCATGATTTTTCTTGCACAGAAAATTCCCAGAAAAAAGGCAATTGTCGTTGCAACTACACCTGTCTTTAACGATATCCACAGTGGACTCCAGTTTATTTCCTGTAAAAATTCCATCGTTTCTCATTTCCCCTTTATCAGAAAAAGAGGCAGCTGTAACTCCTGCCTCTTTCTGACTGTTTGTCATATTCAAGAATGCTTTACGTATTATTCTGCTGCTTCTTCTGTCGCAGCTGCCTCTGTAGTCTCAGCGTTTTCTTCTGCATCCTCTGCTTTTTCTTCTGCTTTGTATGGTGTAAATCCATATTCTTCGAATACTTTAAGAGCTTCATCTGTCTGGAGATATGCAAGGAAGGCATCTGCAGCTGCTGCTTCAGAGTCAGAAGCCTCTTTATCCTCTGTCAGTCCCACCGGATAAAGAACCGGTGTCTTAAGAGATCCTTCCGGAGCTTCCGCAATGATCTCTACTTTATCTGCAACAGAAGCCGCATCTGTTGCATATACGATACCAACTTCGTTACTTCCCTCACTCACGGATGCAAGAACTTCTGTTACGTTCTTTCCTTCGTTGATCTCCATCTTATTTACGTCATCTTCGATTCCCAGGTTCTTAAAGATTTCACGTGCATACTGTCCAACCGGTACATCCTCTCCTGCAAGAGCGATGTTCGCTGCATCTGTGATATTCTCAAAGCCTGTTACCTTTGTCTCGCCACCCTTTGGCTTGATCAGGACAACTTTGTTCTCAAGAAGATCCACTACAGAATCTTTCTTTGCCAGTTCTTCGTCTACCAGTGCATCCATCTGTTTGGTTGCTGCTGAGAAGAAGATGTCACATCTGGAACCTTCTTCGATCTGTGTCTGAAGCGTTCCTGAACTGTCCGCATTATACAGGATGTTTACATCCGGATAATCCTCATTGAAATCCTTCTGGATTTCTTCCATTGCGTTGTTCAGACTGGCTGCAATAAACACATACAGATCACCACTTGTATCCTCCGCTGCTGCCTGTACACTTCCTGCGCTCATACCTGCTGCAAGCACACCTGAAAGCATTACTGAGATCATCTTTTTCTTCATATTTGTTCTCCTTTGCCTTTTATTGTTGTGTTTCGTTCTGTTTCGTTCTGTTTTGTTTATTTTAGCTCAAATAGTCATTCTTGTCAAACTATTTGCTCTGTGCTATGATAGAAATTGTTAATAAGTACTAAAATTTTTTTTTGGAGGAGAATTCAATGAAATTAAGTGCACGCAATCAGTTAAAAGGAAAAGTGATCGACATCAAAAAAGGAGCTGTCAACTCTATCGTAACCCTTGATATCGGTGGCGGCAATATCATCGTTTCTACCATCTCCTGCGCCGCTGTAGATGAACTCGGACTGGAAGTAGGCTCTGATGCTTATGCAGTGATCAAAGCCACTAACGTTATGGTTGGCATTGATGAATAAACTTTATACTGCTCAGGAAATCGCCGACAAATTAAAGATCAGGAAAACAACCGTATACGAATTGATCAAACGAGGCGAGCTTCCCTCATCAAAGATCGGCAAACAGCTTCGGATCAGTGAAGACCAGCTTTCGGAATATCTGAACAAAAACAGGTCTGATTCGGAAGCACAGCCGGTCCTTCCTGATTTTCAGCCGGAAAGTTCCCTTCTGAAAAGAGATTATCTTCTGAATTCCAGCGGACTCATCATCAGCGGACAGGCAGCTTCCGTCATGGAACTTCTGATCGGGCAGATGGCTTCACATCCTCTGGGGCTTCCGGTTCTTCATTCTCATATGAACAGCTACAACGGTCTTTATTCTCTGTATTTTCATAAAGTCCATGCCGCTGTCGCCGGAGTTTTTGCAGAAGATATTCCTCCACTGCTTCCAGGTATTTCACTCGCTGCGCTTATGCTCTATGAATTTTCACTCGGATTATATGTGGCAAAGGGAAATCCCAAGAATATTTCCTGCATCCGTGATCTCACCCGCAGTGATATTATTCTTGCAAACCGTGAAAAAGGCAGTACCAGCCGAATTTATCTGGATAAAAAACTGAAGGAACTTCAGATTTCTTCCGCATCCATATCCGGATACCAGAAGGAATTTGTCTCTGATGTTTCCACTTCCGCTTTTATCATCAATAAAAATGGAGATACTGCCATTGGAGAAAAGGCTGTGGTTCTCAAAACCAACCAGCTGGAATTTGTTCCACTTCTCACAGTTCCCATGTACCTTGTCATGGAAACCGCGTCTCTGAATTCTCCTGGATTTCAGGCTCTTATCGATATTGCCCGTTCTGAAGAATTTAGGATGTCCCTTCACAGCCAGAATTGTTATGATACCACTCATACAGGAGAACTGATTTACTTATAGAATTCTTGTAGCTGTTCACAGAATATTACCTGTGAACAGTTACAGTTTTTTAATTCGTTATTAATAATCCCAGTCAGAACTGCTGGATTCATCTGTGTCATAATCACCGCTGTCGCTTCCCTCATCAACATAGTCATTATCATAACTTCCATCGTCATAGCTTCCGTCGTCATAGCTTCCGTCGTCATAGTTTCCATCATCGCTGCCATCATCGCTGCTGCTATCATCGTTGCTGCTATCATCACTGGAAGTATCATAGCTGGAGTCACTGCTGTCACTTGAGGTATCATAGTCTGATGTACTACTGTCGCTGGATGTATCATAACTGGACGTACTGCTGTCACTTGAGGCATCATCGCTGGATGTGCTACTGCTATCATCAGAATTTTCATCACTGCTTTCCACGGAATTACCTCTGGTATCTGCTTCTTTTTTCGTAGAAAGGCTCATATAACGCAGATATACGGAGGAACCATCCTGATCCAAAAGAAGTGTGGCTTTCTCCATATCTCCAAAGTCCACGGAATAAATCTCATAACTGCTTCCATCTGCAGTAACCAGCTTCATATCATATTTTAATGAGCTTTCTGAAGTTTCTGTACTGTTTTCAGTGTCTGTCTGTCCTGACATATCAGAGGAAGAACCATTATAATACATCTGTACCTGTTCAGCAGCCTTAAACGCCGTTTCTGCTGAGAGAAGGTTATTTCCCCAGTCTCCCTCATCGTCTCCTGAAACTCTCAGGTAGAGTTCCCTGATATCATTCTGAAGATTATTGGTAAGATAAATAAATTTCGCCTGTGCAGTCTTCTTTCCAATCATCTTTGGTGCCGGTGTAGAAGTTGGCAGTGGTGTCGCAGTTATTGATATCACAGTAGGTGTCGGTGTTGCCATCGGAGTCGGTGTCACTTCCACTACATCATCGCCAGAGAATCCGCATCCTGCCATTGTTAATGCCATAGCTGCCGCTGCTGCCACAGCAATATATTTAGATCTATTCATAGTTTCGACCATCCTTTCTAAATTACATTCAGATTCTGTCTTATTTTCGCGTCTATTATGCCACTGTTTCCTTTAAATGTCAAACCGGAGACTTAACCAAGAAAATTTCTTCCGGCAAAATATCCAAGGACAAGGATACCAAGAATGATCCTGTACCATCCAAATGCTTTGAAATCATGTTTCTTGATATATCCCATCAGGAACTTAATCGCAATAACAGAAACAAAAAATGCTACTACCACTCCTGTCACCAGTGTCAGAATCTCAGCAGGTGTAAATGCAAATCCAAATTTTACCAGTTTCAGAAGACTGGCTCCGAACATAACCGGAATTGCCAGAAAGAAAGTAAATTCTGCCGCTACAGTTCTTGAAGTTCCAACAAGGATTCCTCCGATGATCGTGGAACCGGAACGAGAGGTTCCCGGAACTACGGATAACACCTGGAAAATACCAATCTTGAATGCAGTTCCAAAACTCATATCCTCAAGAGAGGTGCAGGCCGGTTTTCTTTTCTTATTATAATTTTCGATCAGAATAAAGATCACACCATAAACAATCAATGCAATCGCAACAACTATATAATTATTAAATTTCTCTTCAATGATATCATTAAATGGAAGTGCTATCACGATGGTCGGGATACATGCAACCAGAATTTTAAACCACAGAATCCACTTATCTTTGTCACAGAACTTCTCTACAAAAGTCAGCACAATACGGGAAACAGGATTTTTGCGGGCAAGCTGTGCTTTTTTCTTTTTTGGGATCTGTCTTATGTAAAATGGCCATAATTTTCCCCAGTACAAAACTACAACTGCCAGAATTGCTCCCAGCTGAATGACTACCAGAAAAAATTCCTTAAACTCAGGCATCATATCCATCTTAATAAACTCATCTACCAGGATCATATGACCTGTGCTGCTGATTGGAAGCCATTCTGTGATTCCTTCTACAATACCAAGGATCACGACTTTTATAAACTCCAAAACACTCATGTTTCTTTTCCTCACTGTTTTTTATTTTTATCCAGTTATTTTTCTGAACTAATATAGTATATTACAGTTCCGGCGGTTCGTAAACCTTTCCTTTGGATTTTGACCAAACTTTGCTGCTGCTTTATTGGAACATTACGAAGTAATTTCCTATAAAGTAAAAACAAAACCGGAGAAACATCTTCTGTCTCTCCGGTCCGTAAGTCCAGGATGCTGCCTGTCAACACATCCTGTTTAGTCTTATTTCGTAACTGCTCAGTATCCTCACAGTTACATTAATTCATTTATCTTCCTGCGATGGTTGCGATATCAACCAGTGTCAGATTATGAAGGTCTGTATTCTCAAGGCTGGTTACAAGTGCCTCTGCTGTATCCAGACTGGTAAGAACATTGACACCTGTCTCGATTGCATTTCGACGGATCACAAATCCGTCTTTCTGATGCTCTACTCCCTGAGGAGGAGTATCGATAACAACATCTATCTTATGTCCGAGGATAAGGTCCATAAGGTTCGGTGCCGGTTGCTCCAGCTTATTGGTACGGATCGCTTTGATTCCGTTTTCTTTGAGAACCTTTGCTGTTCCTCTTGTGGCATAGATACGATAACCAAGTGCTTCAAAACGTCTTGCGATCGGAACAACCTCTTCATGATCTTCTTTTTTGACAGTGATGATCATATTCTTATGTTTCGGAAGCTTGATTCCGGCTCCGATAAACGCTTTGTACAGTGCTTCATTGAAGTTTTCTGCAATACCAAGACACTCACCTGTAGATTTCATCTCAGGTCCAAGACTGATATCTGCACCACGGATCTTCTCAAAGGAGAATACCGGCATCTTGATCGCGATATGCTTCGCTTCAGGCTGAAGTCCCGGTGTATATCCCATGTCTTTGAGTTTGTGTCCCAGAATAACTTTGGTTGCCAGCGGCACGATCGGAATTCCAGTTACCTTACTGATATATGGTACTGTACGGCTGGAACGTGGATTTACCTCGATGACATACACTTCTTCACCGCACACAATGAACTGAATATTGATCATTCCGATTACGTGAAGTGCCTGTGCAAGGCGGCGTGTGTACTCAGCGATCGTGTTCTTTGCGCTCTGGCTGATTGTCTGTGCCGGATATACAGAAATACTGTCTCCTGAATGGATGCCTGCACGCTCAATATGCTCCATAATACCAGGAATCAGGATATCCTCTCCATCGCACACAGCATCTACCTCGATTTCCTTGCCCATGAGATATTTATCCACCAGGATCGGATGCTCCTGTGCGATCTGGTTGATGATTCCGATATATTCTTCTACGTCTTCATCGCTGACTGCGATACGCATTCCCTGTCCTCCAAGAACATAGGAAGGACGTACAAGTACCGGATAACCAAGCTCATTAGCTGCTTTTTTGGCTTCCTCTGCTGTAAATACAGTCTGTCCCTTCGGTCTCGGAATCTCACATTTCTCCAGAATCTCATCGAACAGCTCACGGTCCTCCGCAGCATCTACATCCTCTGCGGATGTTCCGAGGATCTTGACACCCATCTTCATCAGTGCTTCTGTGAGCTTGATCGCGGTCTGTCCACCGAACTGCACAACTGCTCCGTCCGGTTTCTCAATATTTACGATGTTTTCCACATCCTCCGGTGTCAGCGGCTCGAAATACAGTTTATCTGCAATGTCAAAGTCGGTGCTGACTGTTTCCGGGTTATTATTTACGATAATTGTCTCATACCCTTCTTTTTCAAATGCCCAGGTACAGTGTACGGAACAGAAATCGAATTCAATACCCTGTCCGATACGGATCGGTCCGGAACCAAGAACAAGAACCTTTTTCTTATCCGGAGTAGCTTTTGCTTCATTTTCGGTGTCCGGTCCGCCATATACAGAATAATAGTACGGTGTAGCTGCTGCAAACTCAGCTGCACAGGTATCTACCATCTTATAAGCGGCCGTGATCTTGTAGCCCTGACGAAGAGCCTTGATATCCGCCTCTGTTCTTCCGCAGAGGTTCGCGATCACATAATCCGGGAATTCCATGCGTTTTGCATCAAGAAGCAGTTCCTCTGTAAGAGGCTGAGTCTTCAGTGCCTGCTCCATCTCTACCAGGATTGCGATCTTGTCAATGAACCATCTGTCGATCTTGGTGATTCGGTGGATGTATTCTTTGGAAATGTCTCTTCGGATCGCTTCTGCGATCTTCCAGATACGACGGTCATCTACAACTGCCAGTTCATCGATCAGCTCATCCTCATCCAGACCTGTAAAATCATAAGACATAAGGCTGTCTACATGCTGCTCCAGAGAACGGATTGCCTTCATAAGAGCGCCTTCAAAGTTATGGCAGATACTCATAACCTCACCGGTAGCCTTCATCTGCGTAGTCAGTGTTCTCTTGGCAGTAATGAATTTATCAAATGGAAGTCTCGGAATCTTAACTACACAGTAATCAAGCATAGGCTCAAAGCTTGCATAAGTCTTACCTGTGATCGCATTCGGAATCTCATCCAGAGTATATCCCAGTGCAATCTTGGCTGCAACCTTGGCGATCGGATAACCGGTAGCCTTACTTGCCAGTGCAGAGGAACGGCTTACTCGAGGATTTACCTCAATAACACAGTACTCAAAGCTTTCCGGATGAAGTGCATACTGTACGTTACATCCACCTGTAATTCCAAGCTCTGTAATAATATTCAGAGCAGAAGTACGAAGCATCTGATATTCTTTGTCTCCAAGTGTCTGGGATGGTGCAACTACAATAGAGTCACCTGTATGGACACCAACCGGGTCAATGTTTTCCATGTTGCAGACTGTGATACAGTTTCCTGCGCCGTCTCGCATTACCTCATATTCAATTTCCTTCCATCCTGCGATGCAGCGTTCTACCAGAACTTCTCCTACTCGGGAAAGACGAAGACCATTCTCAAGGATTTCTCTCAGTTCATATTCGTTGTTGGCAATACCACCGCCGCTTCCGCCAAGCGTATACGCAGGACGAAGAACAACCGGATAACCGATGGTTCTGGTGAATGCGACACCATCTTCTACGGTTGTTACCACCTTGGAAGCCGCAACCGGCTCACCGATCTTTTCCATGGTATCTTTAAATTCCTGACGGTCCTCTGCCTTCTTGATGGTTTCTGCTGTGGTACCGATCAGACGTACATTGTGCTCCTTGAGAAATCCTTTCTCCTCAAGTTCCATCGCAAGGTTCAGGCCGGCCTGGCCTCCAAGCGTCGGAAGCACACTGTCCGGTTTCTCCTTAAGGATCAGCTGTTCTATAACCTCCACGGTCAGCGGTTCAATGTAAACCTTGTCTGCAATGTCTTTATCTGTCATGATCGTAGCAGGGTTGGAGTTCAGAAGAACTACCTCCATGCCCTCTTCTTTCAGAGAACGGCATGCCTGTGTACCTGCATAGTCGAATTCTGCCGCCTGACCGATGATAATCGGACCGGAGCCAATTACAAGAACTTTGTGGATATCTTTATTTCTCGGCATGATCTGTTCCTCCCATCATTTCCATAAATCTGTCAAACAGGTAACTGGAATCCTGTGGTCCCGGGCAGGCTTCCGGATGGAACTGCACGGTAAAGATGTTTTTGCCTGTGTAAGCCATACCTTCGTTGGTACCGTCATTTACATTGACAAAAGCAGGTTTCGCAATACCTTTCTTCTCAAGTGCCTCCGCATCAACCACATATCCGTGATTCTGTGAAGAAATATAAACACGTCCCGTTGCAAGATCCTTAACCGGATGGTTTCCGCCTCTGTGTCCATATTTCATCTTATGTGTATCACCGCCTGTGGCAAGTGCCATCAGCTGATGTCCCAGACAGATTGCAAAAATCGGCACATCAGACTCATACAGCTTACGGATTTCTTCTATTATAGTGGTGCATTCCTTCGGATCTCCAGGTCCATTGCTGAGCATGATGCCATCCGGCTTGTCAGCGAGGATTTCTTCTGCCGGTGTCAGTGCCGGATAAATCGTTACCTGGCAACCTCTCTCATTCAGAGAACGTGCAATGTTGCGTTTTGCACCAAAGTCCATGAGAGCAACCTTTGGTCCTTTTCCCTTGAGAACGTCTTTCTCCTGGCAGGTAACTTTCTCAACTACTTTTCCTGTTGTATAGGCTTTTAATCGGGGGATTATTTCATCTAAATTATAATTTTCATTGACTGTGATCATACCATTCATGGTACCTTTTTCACGAAGAATTTTGGTGAGAGCACGAGTGTCAATACCTGCAATACCCGGTATATCATGCTTTTCAAGGAAATGCTGGATCGTATCCACACTTCTGAAGTTACTTGGGATACGGGATAATTCACGAACAATAAAACCATCAATCCAGGGTTTCCTGGACTCCTGGTCCTCATAACAAATACCATAATTGCCAATCAAAGGATAAGTCATGCAGACAGCCTGTCCTGCATACGATGGGTCGGTCATTACTTCAAGATATCCTGTCATGGAAGTATTAAAAACAATCTCACTGATAACTTCTCTTGTCGAACCGATACTGGTTCCTTTAAACACATGGCCGTCTTCTAATATCAGAAATGCTTTCATATAATCTCCCTTTCTGTTTTTTATCTAAATCTTCGAGATTATATCATATGAATTTCACTTTTTCAACAGATTCCGATGCTAAAAATAATTCAGTTGCACTCAAAAACTTTTCTTCGGTGAATTGTTGCAGTTGAAAAGACAAACAAAAAAATTACACTAATGTTCAAATTTTCTCTTGACTTTTTGTGTTCTATGGGTTATGATAGTCAAGCAGTCGACGAGTGCGATTGATTATTATGAATGCAGGAGTGGCGGAATTGGCAGACGCGCAGGCTTCAGGTGCCTGTGGTCGCAAGATCGTGTGGGTTCAAGTCCCATCTCCTGCATTATTTTTTCGCTTTGCGTATCAAGAATTGGTCCGGTGGACCAATTCGGATTGCCCTGATGGGAAGTGTGAAAACTTTCCGTCAGGGTATTTTTATTTTTCCAGAAAAGAAAATAATTCCGACAGGACATTTTATGCCCAATACACACTTCAAAAGTATTCCAGAAAAGAAATTTCCGTAATTCGACAAAAATAGTTGAAATGTTTCCCTGGTTGTGATAGAATCTGAAAGATTAAAGTATGAGATGCATATTTCATACAAACTCAAAACCGAACGAAAAAGAAAGGAAAACGGTGGAATGATGAAAGCTTTTCTAATCTTAGAAGACGGGCATGTCTTTACCGGAACCAGCATTGGTTCACAAAAAGAAGTGATCAGTGAAATCGTATTTAATACATCCATGACTGGATATCTCGAAGTGCTGACTGACCCATCCTATGCGGGACAGGCAGTATGTATGACGTATCCTCTTATTGGAAACTATGGAATTTGTTATGATGATCAGGAGTCCTTAAGACCCTGGCCGGATGGCTATATTGTAAGAGAATTATCCCGTCTCCCCAGCAACTTCCGTTGCCAGGACACCATTCAGAATTTCCTGAAAAAGTTCGATATTCCCGGAATCGCCGGAATCGATACTCGTGCTCTCACCAAAATTCTTCGTGAAAAAGGTACCATGAACGGTATGATCACGACCAACGAAAATTATCACCTCGATGAAATTATTCCAAAATTAAAAGCGTATAATACCGGAAAAGTTGTAGAAAAGGTAACCTGCTCTGAAAAATCAGTTTTAAAAGGAGAAGGCTTTAAAGTTGCACTTCTGGATCTTGGCGCAAAGAACAACATCGCACGTTCCTTAAATGAGCGCGGATGCGAAGTGACCATTTATCCGGCGCTTACTACAGCAGAAGAGATCCTCGCCGCAAATCCGGACGGAATCATGCTGTCCAACGGCCCTGGAGATCCGAAAGAGTGCGTATCCATTATCAAAGAGATTAAAAAACTGTACGATTCCAATGTACCGATCTTTGCAATCTGTCTTGGACATCAGCTGATGGCACTGGCTACCGGCGCAGATACCCACAAGATGAAATACGGCCACCGCGGCGGAAACCACCCGGTCAAGGACCTGGCAACCGGAAGAGTTTACATTTCTTCCCAGAACCACGGCTACGTCGTAGATACCGATACCCTGGATCCGAATGTGGCAGTTCCGGCCTTTGTGAACGTCAACGACGGCACCAACGAGGGACTCAAATACGTCGGCAAAAACATCTTTACCGTACAGTTCCATCCGGAGGCATGCCCTGGCCCGCAGGATTCCGGATACCTGTTTGATCGATTCCTTGAGATGATGGGAGGTAACAAATAATGCCAAAGAATCCGAATATTAAAAAAGTTCTGGTTATCGGTTCCGGTCCGATCGTCATCGGACAGGCAGCCGAATTCGACCTGTCTCTTATACACATCTCCGAGCCCACGAGA
>ERZ1027033.278-NODE-278-length-33275-cov-9.694160_pt1 | contig 33275 bp, 29 predicted proteins | sample MGYA00519444_ERZ1027033 | MGnify/ENA primary metagenome ERZ1027033 (study PRJEB26926, sample SAMN06164887) | human gut metagenome | biome: ENVO:00009003; feature: ENVO:2100002; material: ENVO:00002003 | host: Homo sapiens | place: USA | collected 2012 ...
AAGGACACTGTTTTTGCGGACATTGCGATTGCCGCGGGGACGGTGTTTTTTGTTGTTTTACATCAGGGTAATTCAGTATGATTTTTGAGATACAGGGATTGACATACACAGATTTAAGAAGTATTATAACAATAACCAAAGAAGTGATGATACAAGATAGTACAATGAAACCCCATGGAGGACCAGTCCATGGGGTTTCGTTTACGCTAGCTGTCGTTACGATTCCGATCTAACCATTTGCATATGTAGTAACCAACTACACTTGCCGCAATCGAAATCAAAAAAGTGATGATAATATCCAAAATAGTACACCTCCTTCCTGCTGGAAAGAGTCGACAGCATGATTATTATATCCCGATTATTAGCAGATGTCCAGAACATTATGGACTCTATTTGGCCAGGGTGTCCAGGGTTCGAGCCCCTGAAGGCGCACTAAGGACACTGTTTTTGCGGACATTGCGATTGCCGCGGGGACGGTGTTTTTTGTTGCAATTAGCATTTGCTCAGAGTAGAATAGTGAAAAATCAGCAAACACTGATAAATGAAAGGATATATTTTTATATAAAAACCCAGATATTTTTTGCGGAAAAGATATGATATACTAACACACAAGAAAAATGTATGAGAGGAAACGGAATGAAAAACCTGAACAATACAGAGGGAATAGACTTTGTGATCACCTGGGTAGATGGCAGTGATCCTGCGTGGCAGCAGGAAAAGAGAAAGACGCTTGAGGCTTGTGGGTTGAAGTCAGCGGCAGATGACAGAAAAGAGAGATACAGAGACTGGGATAACCTTCAATACTGGTTCCGTGGTGTGGAGCAGTTTGCTCCGTGGGTACGTAAAGTTCATTTTGTGACCTGGGGGCATCTTCCGGAATGGCTGAACACATCTGCACCGAAACTGAATATCGTTAATCACGAGGATTTTATTCCAGAAGAATTCCGCCCTACATTTAATTCTCATACTATTGAGTGGAACCTGCACAGGATTCAGGGATTATCTGAACGCTTCGTCTATTTTAATGATGATATGTTTCTGCTGGACAAGGTAAAACCAGGGGATTTCTTTCAGGGGGAAAAGCCGGTAGATATGCTTGCCCTGCAGCCTGATGTGGCAAATATAGATAATGCAGTTATGCCGTATATTTATCTGAATAATGCCATGGTTCTTGCAAAATATTTTAAGAAATATGAGAATGTAAAGAAACAGCCGGGGGCATATTTTCATATAGGCTATCCGCCGATGTATTTTTTCTATAATTTTTTGGAGATGGCATTTCCGAGATTTACCGGTTTTTATACGGTTCATGGTGCTTCACCGTTGAAGAAGCAGACATTCGAAACACTGTGGAAGCTGGAACCGGAACTTCTGACAAAAGTATGCAGTCATGCTTTTCGGCATAAAGAAGATATCAGCCAGTATGTACTTCGGGAGTATCAGAAGTTAAAAGGTGATTTTGTGCCAAGAAATATCCGTAAACTGTGCAGTTATTATGATGTTTCGCAGAACAATGAAAAACTGCTTCGTACCATTACCGAACACAGAAATAAGATGGTCTGTATTAATGACAGTAACCATGAAATAGATTTTGAAAAGGCAAAAAAAGAGATCAATACTGCACTGGAACAGAGACTAGGCCAAAAATCTTCATACGAAAAATAAAAAGAGCACGGAAGAGGAAGAATAATGAACATCCTGTTGGTGGGAGGCTCATGCAGCCTGATGGACAGTATGATCCTGAAACTTCGAAAAGAAGGACACAGGGTGTATATACTGACCGGAGATAAGTATAAACATAATAAATATGAGAGAGTATTTGAAAAATATGAATTTCCATATGACACAGAAAATCTAAATTCTATTTTTGAAAGTGTCAATCCGGATGCGACAATTCTTATGGGTGCTTTTGACACTAATTATCACTGGAATGAAGAAGAGAGAGAATCTGTTCGTTTTGTGTCTCATCTGGTCAACATTCTGGTGGCACATTCTACAGTTAGGAAAGGGAAACTTATTTTTCTTTCCTCAGATGAGGTTTATAGTGGAAACTATATAAATGACATTGAAGAAACAGAAAAAACTCTCGGATTTGGAATGAGGGCAGACATCCTGGCACAGGCAGAGGAGATATGCGAGAATTTCAGAAAGAACCGAAGTACGGATATTGTGGTTCTCAGACTGGATCATCTGTATTGCATTCCGAGAGACAGGAAAGATGTAAATAATATTTGTGCCCGGATGTGTCTGGAATGTATGAGCGAGGGATATATCAAAGCCGACACAGACCATACGTTTTCACTGTTGTTTGAAAAAGACGCAGTAGAATATATTTATAAAGTTGTCAGTACCGGAAAACATGAATATTCGCTTTATCAGCTTTCTTCCAATGACGTGGTCAGTGAGCTGGAGCTGGCAGCCATGGTACAGGAGCATATGGCGGACAGTGCCAATATTGTGACTTCATCTGGAGGTATCGGCCGTTGTGTCCTGTCCGGAACACGATTCGAGAAAGAATACGGTGTACATGCCTTTGGTGATCTGAACAGAAATATTGAAAAAATGGCAGCGTATATGCAGAAGCACAAGGCTGTTTTTGTAAATGAAGATAAACTGGAACTTCCATGGTGGAAGGTCTTGTGGAACCAATGGAAATGGCTGCTCAGTGTTCTGTTTCCGTTTGTGGAGAATCTGATTTGTTTTATTCCGTTCTTTATGATGAATAACAGAACGGTAGGCAGCCGATATTTCGCGAACCTGGATCCGTTTCTTCTGTATGTTCTGCTGTTTGCGATCGTGTATGGACAGCAGCAGGCAACTTTTTCTGCAATATGTGCAGTGGCTGGATATATGTTCCGGCAGATGTACACGCGGAGTGGATTTGAAGTTCTTCTGGATTATAACACTTATGTGTGGATCGCACAGCTGTTTATTCTTGGCCTTGTAGTCGGATATATGCGGGATCAGATCAAGACTATGCGTATGGAAAGCGAGGAGCTGGAAGTTCATCTGTCAAGGCAGATCGCAGATATCAAGGACATTAATGAAAGCAATGCCCGCCTCAAAGGCGTTATGGAGCAGCAGCTGATCGACCAGAAAGACAGTATCGGCAAGATTTATACGATCACACATACACTGGATCAGTATATGCCGGATGAGGTTATGTTCTATGCGGTAGAAATGCTGATGAAGCTGATGCGGACCAGGGATGTGGCGTTGTACAATGTCGTCAACCAGGATTATGCCCGAATTTTCTCGGCAAGTTCCGCCAAAGCAAGAAGTCTTGGAAATTCAATCCGTTACAGGGAAATGACAGAAGTGTATGAGGAACTGACAGAAGAAAAGGTTTACATCAACAAAAATATGGATCCCCGTTATCCTCTGATGGCACGTGCTATCTATGAGAATGGAGATATTAAAATGATCATCATGCTCTGGGGACTCAGCTGGGAAAAAATGACTCTGGGACAGGCAAATCTTCTTACTGTAGTCAGCTATCTGATCCAGAATGCAGTTCTGAGGGCACAGCGATATATGCAGGCACTAGAGGAGAATCGATACAGTGAAGAAGGCTCGAGGATTCTCAGAGAGGATGCATTTAAACCACTGGTGAAAGCTTATATGGATGCAGAAGCAAAAGATCTGGCAGAATGCGTATTTCTGAAGATAGATGCTGATCCGGAACAGTACAGACAGATAGATCAGCTTATGGCAAAAAAACTGCGAGACAGTGATTATCTTGGAATCCTTCCAGATGGAAAGTTATATGCACTTCTTGCAAATACAACAAAAGAAAATGCCGGTTTTGTGCAGGAAAGATTTGAACAGAATGGCTATAGTACAGAAATTGTGGAGAAGATTGCAGTATGTCCGGAAGAATGAGGCTGTTTATAATTTTACTTGTTCTGAATCTTCTGGTGGTTGTGGTGTATCTTATCTGGAACCATCTCAGAAGAAAGGAAAAAAGCTTAAGTACATGGATGAAAGCAGGAATGATGCTGTTATGTCCGGTTGTAGGACCGACCTTTGTGTTTGTGGCATTCTGGACCAGCCGGCTTTTTATGCTGATGTCCATGGATCTTTCTGATGTGGTATTCAGTAAGGAAAGGGTAGAAACATTTATACGTCCTGATGAAGAAACAGAAAAAAATATGGTTTCACTTGAAGAGGCACTGGAAGTTACCGACAAAAAAAGTCTTCGTAGTTTTATTCTTAATGTAATTCGTGGCGATTATAAGAACTCTCTGTCGTCCATCGCACTGGCACTGAACAGTGAAGACACGGAGACTGCTCATTATGCAGCGTCAATTCTTCAGGATGTGCTGAGTGATTTTCGTGTCGGTGTACAGGAAAAATACCGTACCCTGGACGAAGACGAGGAGCATATTGCAGAGAACTGCGTTAATCTTCTGGAATATATGAATCCTGTTGTTGAACAGAAGGTTCTGACCGATCTGGAGCAGCGTTCCATGGCAGAGCGTATGGATGAAGTTCTGCAGAAGGCATGGACGGCAGACAGACAGAAGATAAGCAGTTCCGTCTATGAGAAGGTGTGTCAGAGACTTCTTGAGACTGAAGATTATGAAAACTGCCGCAAATGGTGTGCCCGTGTCAGAGAGCAGTATCCGGATGCTCTTTCCAGCTATACCTGTCAGCTCAAACTGTTCTTTTCCTGCGGTGACCGGGAAAATTTTTTCCGTATCATGCAGGAGCTTAAAGAATCTGATATTACGATTGATAATGAGACACTGGAACTTATCAGAATATTTATGTAGAGGATGAAACAACATGTTAATGTCAACACTGGTGATTTTACGATTTACAGGTATTTTTGCTGCATATACGGGAATTACAGTGCTTTTGCCGGAAATCATGTTCCGCAGAATACTGAAAGGCAGGAGGCTGTCAGAGCAATTTCTGATGTCCTATACATTTGGAAACTTTTATATTATTAACATTGTATTTGCACTTCAGCTGCTTCACATTTCGAATTTTTTCACGCTCACAGCAGTCACAGTTCTGATGAGCATATTGATCGGACTTAAGGTTAATCGAATCCCTCTGAGACGGAAACTTGCAAAGGGTAAAAAAATATTTTGCAGGCTGTCCGATGGAAGCCTGGGTATCAGGTCTGCTGTTAGCAAATTTGGAGAATGGATGAAATCTGGATGCAGATATTTTGGAAAGTTTTTTTGCAGATATATTGTGAAGAAACCAATACAATTTGTATTTCTGATATTTATCTGTGGAGCACTTCTCTGGATTTATGGCCGCCAGATCATACTTACTTATGGTTATCGAGCATCGGATATTCCGGTGCATTTAAGCTGGATCAATCAGATGAGCAGAGGAAAAATCTTTTCCAAAGGTGTTTATCCGTTTGGATTTCATTGCATGATCTACTATCTCCATACCGTTTTTGGAGTAGATACTTATGTAATCCTGTGTGAGTTCTTCTTTGTTCAGGTTATTTATCTTCATGCAGTGCTTCTGGTCATGCTGAAGCTGCTCTGCAAAACAAAATATCTTCCGTATATCGGTGTATTTGCATATATCGTTGGAGATTTCTGGTCAGGGCAGACTTATTCAAGATTTTATTCTACATTGCCACAGGAATATGGGATGATTTTTGTGATTCCATCGGTCTATTTTTTAATCAGATTTTTTCAGATACATAAGGAAAATCTGACAGACAGGGAAACCCGAAGGATTCTGCAATGTTTTGCGATGGCATTTTCTCTCACACTGGCAATTCATTTCTATGGAACGATGATTGCAGGACTCTGTTGTATTGGCATTGCGATGGGATTTTGTTTTCGGTTTGTGAAGAAGGAATACTTCTGCCGCATTATGGTTACAGGAATTCTCAGTGTTGTACTGGCGGTTCTTCCGATGGCGATTGCGTTTGCAGGCGGAACACCTCTTCAGGGCTCTCTGGGATGGGGAATGAGTGTCATTAATGGAAGTCAAAATGAGGAGTCTGATGCAGATAATACTACACAAAATAACAAAGTACAGGTTACATCGGGCAATGGAAAGGTTACAGAGATCGATGTAAGTAAACTGCCATCCGCTAAAAAGGGTGAAACAACGGTTGTTGTCGAGCAGAAAAAACCTTCTTTAGGAGACCGGATGCGGACAGTGACAGATAAAATTAAGGTCATATCAGATAAAATTAAGACCATTCCGAATAAAATACCGAAGGCAGTCAGGACAATGTCGATACGAATCAGAAATATAGTCGTTCCTGTAGACTGGCAGAAGATGGGAACAGCAGTAATGACGGCTTATGCGGGTTTACTGCTCCTGGGATTGGTGTTCTGTGCTTTTCAAAAAACAGAATATGGAGCGGTACTCATGTCAGTTGGATTCTGTATGCTGATATTGACCGTTCTCCTGTGTGCGGGTCCATTTGGCCTTCCGACCCTGATGGATGCGGCACGATGCAGTATTTATTATGCATATCTTTTACCGGTGGCGGGAGTTTTGATTACAGATGGTCTTTTATATTTGGTATTAATGCCGAAAGTTCTTAGAATTTGTCGAAATATCTTATCCTTAGGGTTGGCAGCAGTGCTGTTGGTTGTATTGAGTCAAAATGATCTGATAAAAGAACCAGGGTTTTCATCAGGATATGTAACAAACGGAGCGATTACCTGTCTTACGAATATTATCAGAGATAATGAGGATGAAACATGGACGATTGTTTCTGCAAACGATGAAACGCAGATGGGCCTGGATCATGGATGGCATTATGAAACGATTACGTTTCTTCGTAAACTGGAACATATGAAGGAAGATACAAAAGTTATAATTCCTACAGAGAACGTTTATTTCTTTATTGAGAAGATACCGTTGGATTATAGTGTTAGTTATGCTGACAGTGGACAGTCTATTTCTAAGAAAGGTGCAAGTCAGACGCTTCCAAATGTTGGCGGGATTGGAATGTATCAGGGCGAAAAACGCTGGATCGTAATGTCCAGAATGTACTACTGGGCACAGGCTTTCATGAAAAAATATCCAAATGAAATGAAAGTTTACTATGAAGACGACCAGTTTATCTGCTACAGAATTCCGCAGAATATGTATCATCAGTATAATTTTGCGATTGATTATGGATATAATCAGGTAGAAACAGAGGAACAGGAGGCAGAGCAGTGATGGTTTCAAAGAGAAAATTTTTCAGCATTGCGACCATGATGTTTGTCTTGTTTTTCCTGTTTCAGTTTTCTATGGTACTCAGGGACAGCAAGAACACCTATGATATAAATTCCAGTCTTACAGAGAAAAAGGCCGATGGTAGAAACCGGTGGACGCCTTCTGACAATGTAACAGGGGCTGACAGTTCTGTTGTCTTTATCGGAAATGAAAACGGTGACATGGGAACAGCCATCAGCAGATGGTGTACTTATGCCAAACGAAAACTGATCTCCTGTAAATCCGTAAGTACATATAAAGCAGATGACAAAAATCTACCGGAAATGATGATTCTGGAATCTGAGAAATATGCAGATGGCGACAACCTTACTACACTGGAAACTCTGGAAAAGAAAGGCGTAATTATTGTTTTCGGCTGTCTGGAAAACGCAAAAAATATCCAGAATAACAAGGCTTTGATGAAATTTCTTGGGATTCAGAAGGTTGTTGCAGAGGAAACACATCTTACAGGAGTGAAACTGTTTGAAGGACTGCTCCTTGGAGGAGAAGTGACCTATAATACATCGAAAGATAAAGAGGAAAAGAAACGTCAGGATCTGGAACTCGATGTTCCCTGGTATCAGGTAGGAAGCGGAACCAAAACCTATATGGTGGGACTTCTTGATGAAAAAACAGGAAAAAATGTTGAAAATGAGGATCTTCCGACAATCATCTGGCGAAATGGAATAGATTACGGAAGTGTCTTTGCGGTAGTCGGAGATTATATGAAGGACAGCACAGCTCTTGGACTTCTGGATGGAATGCGGGCAGAAGCACTGCAATATACAATTTATCCAATCGTCAACGCACAGAATCTTTCCATGGTTAATTTTCCCGTTTTTGCAGACGAAAACAATACTGAAATGCTGAAACTATACAGTCAGTCTGTAACTGGTATTGCGAGAGATATCATGTGGCCTGCATTGATTTCTGTTGTCGAGAAAAGCGATATGAAAATGACCTGTTTCATTCAGCCGCAGGCAGATTACACAGACGACATAGAACCCAAATCCGGGAACCTGGAGTTTTATCTGAAGCAGATGAAGGAGCAGAGTGCTGAGGCAGGAATCTCTCTGGAATATCAGAAGCTGGACAAAGCGGAAGATAAGGTCACAAAGGATACGGAGTTTTTTGAAAATGAGAAGATAAACTATCGTTTTGGTGCAGCGTTTGCAAAAGAAAAAGATCTGAAAGGAATTCTGAAAGACACGGATTCCGGTCTTCTTGGAGATGTCGGAACTCTGGTCTGTGACTATACAGAGAACCAGCCGGTGGTCTCTTATTACAGTGATTCTGTAACATTACAGACTGTTACAAGTGACGGTATGAATTACGCCTACAGTGATGATATCCGGATGCGAAGCATTCAGACCGCGCTTGGATATACAAATGTTATGCTGGATATGTATGATATTTTCTGGCCCCAGGAAAAAACGGACCGATGGGAAGTCATGCAGAAGCGTTTTTCCAGTAACCTTCTGACATATTGGAAAAATTTCAGAGATTTTGACAGCACCACTCTTTCTGAGAGCAATGCAAGAATCAGAACGTTCCTTAATCTGGCATATAGTCAGTCTCGAGAAGATAATACGATCACGCTTCAGACATCAGAGGCAGGAAGCTGGTTTATCTTAAGGACACATGGTGAAGAAATCGATGAGATTGACGGCGGCAGCCAGACAGAAATAGAAGCGGATGCATATCTGATCTGTGCCGAAGATACTACAGTAAAAATCCGTCTAAAAGAGCAGGAGCTTTACTATGATACCCGCAAAAACTGATGTAGAGAGAGGTAAGAGATGAAGGTTTGCTTAGTGGCAGAGGGCTGCTATCCATATGTGGTCGGTGGTGTTTCCGGATGGATCAACAGCCTGATCAAATCCTTTCCAAATATAGAATTTATCCTGCTTGCAATTGTGGCAAACAGATCTCAGAGAGGAAAGTTCGTATATGAGCTTCCGGAAAACCTGACACAGGTATATGAACTGTATCTGGATGACTGTGAGTGGGATGAAGGAAGAAAAACGAGAAAGAGCAGAAGAAAAGCCCGTCTTTCCAGGAAAGAATATGAAGAAGTCCTGAACATGGTTCTCAACAGAAAGACCGACTGGGGAGTTGTTTTTGATCTGTTTCACCATGGCGGCATCTCTGTGGACAGCTTTCTGATGGGACCGGACTTTTTTGAGATTGCCAGAGAGTGTTATAACAGACAGTATCCGAATATTATATTTTCAGATTTCCTCTGGACACTCCGTTCCATTTATCTGCCACTGTTCTGGGCATTAAAGATGGATGTGCCAAAAGCTGATCTGTACCATTGTGTTGCTACCGGTTATGCAGGTGTACTCGGAAGTATGGCAAAGCATTTCCACGGAAGCTCGCTTCTGATCTCCGAGCATGGAATCTATACCCGAGAGAGAGAAGAGGAGCTGATCAAAGCACAGTGGGTAAAAGGTGTCTACAAAAATATCTGGATCGAACAGTTCAAGAAGATGTCACTTCTGGCGTATGATAAGGCAGATGCTGTTACCTGTCTCTTTGAACGTGCCAGAACGCTTCAGATGGAACTCGGCTGTCCGGAAGAAAAAATTCAGGTGACGCCAAATGGAATTGATGTAGATGGTTTTGCAGATATACCAGGCAAAAATCCAGAAGAACAGATGATCAATATAGGAGCTGTTCTTCGTGTCAGCCCGATCAAGGATGTAAAGACGATGATACAGGCATTTGCTTTTGCCAAAAAAAGTGTGCCGAAGTTAAAACTCTGGATCATGGGTCCGACCGATGAGGATGAAAAATATGCACAGGAATGTTTTGACCTTGTGGATTCTCTTGGAGTATCCGATATCGAATTTACAGGACGGGTCAATGTGAAAGAATATCTTGGGAGGATGGATTTTACGATTCTTACCAGTATCAGTGAGGGACAGCCGCTGACAATTCTGGAAAGCTATGCGGCACATAAGCCGACGATTGCGACAGATGTCGGAAACTGCCGGGAACTGATCTATGGCAATGATGATGGATTTGGAGTAGCAGGTATTCTGACCCACATCATGAATCTGGAGGAAATTGCCCAGGCAATGATAGACCTTGCCATAGATCCGGAAGGACGGGAACAGATGGGTGAGGCCGGATATAAGAGGGTTACTTCCTTTTACCGGATTGAGCAGATGAAGGAAACTTATAAAGAGATTTACCGTAGATTTGCAGAGGAGCAGCAGGTTGAATGGACAGAAGAACCCTTTCAACTGAAATGATAGAAAACAGGATGGAGACAGGATAATGGCTGGAATCGGTGTTAAATTAAACAATATATATGGAAAAAGAACGCTGACAACAAATATCATCGGCATGGGTTACAGTACGGTCATGACCATTGCTCCAATGCTTACTGTGATTGGTGCACTTTGTATTATGGAGCATTTTCTTGGCTTTGATTCAGTCGGATATGCTACGAGAGAGTTGTTCTCCTGTACAGTACTGTATATCTTTATATTCTCGCTCCTTACAGCATCGCCGTTCAACTCTGTATTATCCAAGTACATGTCGGATATCATTTATGAGGAAACCTTTGAGGATATCCTTCCGTGTTACTATGTCGGGATGATCCTGAATATTACATTCAGTGCACTTTTTGGAATTTCGTTCTGTATCCACGAGTATCTTGTGGGAAATGTGGATATCATCTATGTTTTCACCGGATATTGTGGATTTGTTGCTCTGGTACTGGTGTTTTATTCTATGCTGTACCTGTCGATCTGTAAAGATTATAAGAAAATTTCCTTTTTCTTTATGATCGGTATGGCTGTGACAGTACTGTTGTCTTTTCTGTTTGTAAAAGTCATTCATATGAGTATCACCTATGGAATGCTTCTTGCACTGGCTATTGGTTTCTGGCTGATCGCTTGTCTGGAATTTGCACTGATACGAAGCTATTTCCGGGAGAACAGCGGAAGATACCGAAGGGTATTTCACTATTTCAGAGAGTACTGGCCGCTTGTGCTTACCAATTTCCTGTATACGCTGGGACTGTACATCCATAACTTTGTATTCTGGACGACAGACCTTCATATGGTGATAGTCAGAAGCTTTGTATGTGTGACGACCTATGATATGGCAACCTGTCTTGCGATGTTCACAAATATTTCTGCGAGTGTGATCTTTATCAGCAGGGTGGAGATGAACTTCCATGAAAGGTACAAAGCGTACTCGGAAGCTGTTATCGGAGGTAGGGGAGCCGATATTGAGATCACCAAGAAACGGATGTTCCGGCTTCTGGCAGAGGAACTGTTAAGTCTTGCCAGAATACAGTTTATTATTACGCTGGTTATTTTTCTGTTATGTATGATCTTTCTTCCGCAGGTCGGATTTGGGGGCATGACGCTTCGAATCTATCCCTGCCTTGCAGCGGGATATTTCATTTTGTTTTTGATGTATGCGGAGATTATTTTTCTGTATTATTTCGATGATTTTAAGGGCTCTGTACTTACCGGTCTGTCCTTCTGTATCGGGACATTGATCGGGAGCATAATTGCTACACATCTTTCGGATATCTGGTATGGGATCGGACTGACAGTCGGAAGTTTTATCGGTTTTGCAGTCGCGTATCGCAGGCTTCGGTGGATGGAAAAGAACCTGGATATACACATTTTCTGTAATGGACATCTGCTTCAGAAATCAAAAGGAAGCTGTCCTTCACCTAAAGTATTTGACAGATATGAACAGGATTAGAGGAGGGAAAATATGACATTGGGAGATTTGTTAACGATATTTTTGATAGTGATGGGAATTTTTCTTCTGGTGATGGCAATATTATCACTGGCAAAGAGAAAAATGACGGAACCGTTCTGTCTTGCGTGGGCTATTGTATCAGTGTTGCTTGTCATATGCGGAATTCTGATAAAGCCTTCTGAATTGGAGCGGTATATAAGTCTCAGGATTTTGATTTTAGTTTTTCTTATAACGATTGGAGCGGCATGGACTCTTTGGTTCATAAGCACACAGCTTTCAATCCTGATGAGAAAGAATCAGGAACTGGCGATGCAGATATCCCTTCTTAATCAGGACAGTGAAAGAATGATGAAGAAATTAGAAGAACTGGAAAAAAGGATCGACCAGCATTTTGCAGGAGGTGATGATTTAAAAAAATGAAAAAAGTTCTGTTTGTGATCAATACACTTGGAGGTGCAGGGGCCGAAAAAGCTCTGATCGAGCTTCTGAAACATTTCCCGAGGGAACAGTATGAAGTATCACTGTATGTCCTTCTGGATCAGGGAGAACTGATCTCTCAGATTCCGAAACATGTAAAGGTTCTTAACAGGGAATATTCAGATGCCTCTGTTCTCTCAAAAGAAGGAAAAAAAGTTCTTAACAGAAAGATATGGAAACGTCTCTGGATTCGGGGAGCGGTGCTCAGAAATATACCGTTCCTGTTCAGAAATACCTTTGTTATGTTAAAAAAAGGAAAGATAAGTCCGGATAAGCTTCTCTGGCGTGTAATGTCAGACAGTGGACAGTGCATCAAAGAACATTATGATATGGCAGTTGCCTATCTTGAGGGTGGAGCGACCTATTATGTCCATGATCATATTAATGCTGACCGGAAGTTTACATTTCTCCATGTAGACTATGGATTTGCCGGTTATACCAGAGAACTGGACAAAAACTGCTATCTGGATTTTGACAGGATTTTTACAGTGTCCGATGAAGTGAAGAAAAGCTTTGTCAAGGTGTATCCGGAGTGCAGCCAAAATACATATGTATTTCATAATCTTATAGATCAGAAAGAAATCCGAAGGAAAGCAGGACTTCCAGGTGGGTTTGAGGATTCCTATGACGGGAAGAGGATTCTTACCGTTGGAAGGCTGACAGCACAGAAGGCGTATGAGATTTCGATTGATGCAATGAAAATCCTCAAAGATCATGGTGTAAAAGCCAGATGGTATGTTCTTGGAGAGGGAGAACTGAGAGAAAAGCTGCAGAGCCAGATCAACCGTCTTGGTCTGCAGGAAGATTTCGTGCTTCTGGGAGCAAAGACGAATCCTTATCCGTATTACAGACAATGTAACCTGTATGTCCATGCGACTCGTTTTGAAGGGAAGAGCATTGCAATACAGGAAGCACAGACTCTTGGATGTACGATCCTTGTGTCGGACAGCAGCGGAAACAGGGAGCAGGTCATTCAGGGAGAAGACGGAATGATGTGCAGCCTGACTCCGGAGGCAGTCAGCAGAAACATAGAAGAACTGCTGAAAAATCCACAGAAATGCAGAGAGCTTGGGCAGAAAGCCTCTGTTAAATTATCATCAGAAGATAAAGATGTACTGAAACTATTCCAAATTTGAACAACAAAAGAAAGACTGAGTATATGGAAAAGAAAAAAGAAGTATTGATTATTATTCCGGCCTATAATGAGGAAAAGACAATTACGGCACTTTTGGAGCAGCTTGAAAAACCTGAAATCTCAGAACTTGCAGATGTTCTGGTCATGAACGATGCCTCCTTGGATTCAACGAACTGGATCACAAAGAGGAGAAATCATGCAGTGGTAACGCATGTGTTTAATCTGGGTTATGGAAGTGGTCTGCAGCTTGGATATAAATATGCAGTCCGTAAAAAGTATCAGTATGTGATCCAGATGGATGCAGATGGACAGCATGATGTATGTAATATTCCGGCTATTTATAAAGCACTGACAACACCGGGTAAAGACGGAACAGTTCCGGACATTGTTCTGGGATCGCGATTTATGGAAGGAAGCACAGAATTCCCGGTTTCTGTGGCAAAAAAAATTGCCTTCGTGTGGTTTCGCTTCCTGCTTCGCAGAGGGACAGGTAAAGATTTTACAGATCCAACCACAGGACTTCAGGGTCTGAACTGGAAAACATTTCTGTTTTATTCCAAATATAATAACTTTGACGATAAGTATCCGGATGCAAATATGCTGATGCAGATGTCTCTTCTTGGATTTCATATAAGAGAAATCCCGGCAGTCATGCATCCTCGTGTTACCGGAGTCAGTATGCATTCCGGACTGAAACCGTTTGTCTATATGTTTCGAATGACTTTCTCACTCATGGCGGTGTGGATACGGGAAAAAATCCTCAAAATGGATGTAGACAAAGGATATGATCTGGAAAAACATTAAAAACGAAAACTTTTACCATACAGATGATTTTTAACTGGGGTACATATACAAGGGAAAGGATAAGTAGAGCTTGAAACAGAAATCGAGGACAGAATATTCTGTTATGAATACAAGCGTTGCATTTGTGGCGCAGATATCGGCAATCCTGATGGGATTCTTTACGAGAGTAGTTTTTACCAGAATGCTTAGTGAAGGATACGTTGGAATCAATGGACTGTTTACCGACATCTTAAATATACTGTCATTGTCGGAACTGGGGGTTGGGACAGCGATTACCTATGCCCTTTACAGACCGATTGCGGAAAATGACATTTCAAAGCAGCAGATTCTTATGCGTATGTTCCGGACGTTCTACCGGATGACTGCCGGATTTGTACTGGTGGCAGGGATGTGCCTTATCCCATTTTTGGATATTCTGATGAAAGATCGTCCGGATGTAGATCATCTTGTGCTGATCTATCTTTTGTATCTTTTGAATTCTGTGGTCTCATATCTGCTGATCTATAAAAAAACACTTATAGATGCACATCAGATGAATTATATCACAGTGTTGTATCATAATGGATTTCTGGTGCTGCAGGATATCTGCCAGATTATTATACTGATCACGACCAGGAATTTTGTGCTGTTTCTGATTGTTGCGGTAGTGTGCACGATCACAGGAAACGTCTCCATGTCCAGAAAAGCAGATGCACTGTTTCCTTACCTCAAAGAACCCTGTCATGAAAAACTGCCACAGGAAGAACGACAGGATATCTTAAAAAATGTCAGAGCCATGCTTATGCATAAGCTTGGAAATGTTGTGGTCAACAATACGGATAATCTGTTGATCTCCAGTTTTGTTGGCGTAATTACTGCGGGAATTTACTCGAATTATTATTTGGTGATAGGTTCCATCCGACAGGTTCTGGATCAGGCACTGCAGGGTGTGGCAGCAAGTGTCGGAAACCTTGGAGCTACAGAAGATTCCGAGAAAGTGAGCAGGATTTTTGACCAGTTATTTTTTATCGGTTACTGGATATATGGCTTTGCCGGGATCTGTCTGTTTGAACTACTGAATCCGTTTGTGGAGCTGGCCTTTGGAAAACAATATCTGTTTCAGCGAGAGGTAGTGCTTGTTCTGTGCATTAATTTCTTTGTCAACGGAACAAGAAAAGCTGTGCTGATATTTAAGGAATCTATGGGACTGTTCTGGTATGACCGTTACAAAGCAATCGCGGAGGCAGTCCTGAACCTTGGAATTTCGATTCTTCTGGTTACACATTTTGGTGTGGTTGGTGTTTTTGCCGGAACCTTCTGCAGCACAGTGTTTACGTCTGTATGGGTGGAGCCTTACATCATTTATAGATATCGTTTCCATAAACCGGTTCGGAAGTATTTTGGAAGATACAGCTTGTATCTTATCGTTATGGCAGTTGCCTGGGCAGTTACAGAATTTTGCTGCCAGATAGTCAATGGAAGTGCAGTTTTTAATCTGTTTTACAGAGCAGTGATCTGTATAATTGTTCCGAATAGTTTGCTTTGGCTGATATTTCGAAGAACAGAAAACTGGAAAAAAACATCAGGACTCTTGTGCAGGAGTATTATTAAGATAGGAAAAAGTGTCCGGAGGCAAAGCTAATGACTGTAAACAAAGGAAAAATATCTGCAATTATACCAGTGTATAATGCTGAAAAATATCTGGCACAGGCGATTGAAAGTATAATCGCACAGAGTTATATAAGCTGGGAAATGTTTCTGGTGGTCAGCGAATCTGAAGACAGAAGCGTGGAAATTGCAGAGAAATATTCCAGAGAATACGATAATATTTATCTGATTATAACGGAAGAACGTGGTATAGGCTGTGCAAGGAACAGGGGATTAGAGAAATCCACAGGTGAGTATATCTTATTCATGGATGCAGATGACTATCTTCCGGACAGGGAGGTTTTTCAAAGATATATTAATATTGCTGACAAAATTAATTCAGATATTGTTGTCAGTAATTATGCACGTCTGTGGAACGAAAAACTTCTTCCGGCCACTAGTCACAGCGAATTTTCGAGGTTTGAGAGGGATTCAGAAGAGTTCCGTTTTCGGGGATTTTTTTCCGTAGGAACACTGTCATATGTCTGGGGAAAACTGTATCGGAAGTCTTTTCTGGATCAGAACAGGATTGCTTTCTCTGAGTACCCTTATGCAGAGGATAAACTGTTTAACATGCAGTGTTATGTCTGTGGGGCAAAGTATGCATTTATAGAACAGATCGGAAATGTTTATCGCAAAAATGAGGACTCTGTCTCTTATAAATACAATCCGGAATCCAGCAGATGCTGGCTGGGAATCGCACAGACCTTCAAGAACTGGATGGAAGAAGAGGGGAAAGATGTCGAGCAGTATGAGGGACTGATACAATATACTGTTTTTTTTGCCTCCTTTTTTGACGCCAAGATGGAATATCAGAAGCGACGGAAATCAATATGGATGATCTGGAAAATACTTAGGATTTACGGTAATGATTCTATTGGAAAAGATTGTTTTGCGAAACTTGCCTGTGATAAAAAACGCATTCCTCAGTTGAACCAGAAAATATGGAGGATTGTAATAAAGGGATTTTCCAGGGGAATGAAATGGAAGTGTTATCTGGCATTGTCGTTTGGGATAAAACAATTGATCGAACATAGGGTAGATGAAAAATTGTCAGATACAGGTCTGAGAGAATAAAAAACAGTAACTCCCAGATCAGGAGTCACTGTTGTCAAAGATACGTATCAGTTTGGTTTTCTGATTGCTTTTTTTGAAATTATGGAGCGTCTGTCGTAAAGTGGTATTTCGTACTTTGTAAGTATTTTGAATGAAACACAAAAGAGTAACACACCACAAAACCGGCCAGAGAACCGGGCAGCGGCTGGCTTTCGGAAAGCGGACCTTCATCTGCACATGTCCTTCTTTAAAGTAAGTGATCAGATTGACCTTCTGATAGGAAGTACTTCCGACAAGCTCACTGGAAACATCCGTGCCCATATCTCCATCTTTAAGAACACGGATAAGAAATTCCTTACAGTCCTGTGGATCATAGTGAACCCTGGAGTCAATGTGCTGTGGGAGGCCAAAATAGATCCGGCAGGTCTCCAGAACAATCTCATAAAGATGACTGATGCGGGAATTCTGGCACCAGCTATGTATCTTATGAAAATCAATTTCATCTGCATGCATCCTGAGGTAAAAGGTAAAATCACACAGCAGACGGATACCGAAACCACTGTACAGATAATGCTTCAGCATATGATGGATCATATAAAAAACATATTCCGAAGGCGGCAGAACAGAGTAGGTAAAATCATTGATCGTCTGTGATACCGGAACAAGATTCTCAAAGGAATACACCTGATCTACAATCTGGTTGGCACGCTCATACTGATACATTCCAACTACGCGATAATGCAGTTCAAGAAGGAATTTGCGCCCTGTTTTTGGAAATCTATAGTGATAGGTCAGATGATGGTCACTGAGCTCATTTTCCGCGATATATCCATGGGATTCCAGAAGTTTCTGAGCTTTGGAAATATCGGATTTCCGGCTGATATAAAGATCCAAATCGCCAAGCTTACGATATTCGGGAACAGGATAGCAGGAAGCAAGGCTGATTCCCTTAAGAAGGATGCAGTCGATTCCGTTGTCTTCAAGAAGGGAAACCGTATGACGAGTAAACTGGTCAATCTGATAATAATTCAGCATCATGCTGCGTGTCCGCTGGAGCATGGAAGGATAGAAAGGTGTGCCTCGAAAAGAAGACAGAACAAAAGGAACCGTGCAGTGATCTTCGGCAAGTCGGGCAAGGTCGGCCAGTTCTTCAGATGGAATGGTGACAGGTCTTTCATGACCGGTACAGGTATTTCTGATGATCTTTAAATAATGTTTATATGATGGATGCATGGAAAACTCCTGAAAATAAATGATAATAGGTAACTATTCAGCTGGAATGCATTTTGACTCATAACTGTGAGGCTACTGAATAGTTGTGATAATAGAGTATAACACGAAGTATTTGCTAAATAAAGGGGGAGAATATGAAAAAAACAGAAGGATATCGGATCAGGAAACTGGAGGATGAATATGTGGTTCTTCCGTTTGGAAAGAGAGCAGAGGAAGTAAACGAAGTAATCTCTCTGAGTGAGACAGCCGGATTTATGTATCTTCATGCAGAAGAAGCTGACTCGGCAGAGGAACTTGCAGAACTGGTCAGCAAAGCATATGAGGTAGAAAAATCCGTAGTGTATGAAGATGTGGTGTCGGTTGTCAGAACTCTGAGGGAAAAAGGTCTTTTACTTTGACCTTGTACGTCGCAAAAAAGCAGTCAGTCTGAAACAAAAAGGACGTACTGGCAGCATCAGAAGCCAGAGAGCAGAGAGAAAGCGGTATACAGGATTCCTGACAGAGATTTCTTTCCCATTGCGGACGAAAGCAATGAGTTTGCCCCTGAACTGATCCGGGCGAAGTGGTCCTTCAATCTCATACTGATTATCTCCGGTCATATAATAGCCGTTGGCAGTAACACGAACGATACGGTGCAGAACCAGAATTCCCTGATCGCGGCGGTAGAGAGCCACATCATTTCTCTTAAGTGAGGTGACAGGAACCTGCTGGATCAGAGCCTCATCTCTTCCGGGAATGAAGAGGGGATACATGCTGAATCCCTGTGGTTTAAGACGGATAATATTTCCTTCCTGGAGAAGCTGTTCGAGATCTGTTTTGAAATCTCCTGTGTTCTTTTTCATAAAAAATCCTCATTTCCAGTGTGATTTTACATTAGCAAATACATTATAATATGCTAAAGAAAAAAAGACAAGAAAATGGAGAAAAATGGCTTAAATAAAGGGTTTGCGGGTTGACTTTTGAAGGAATTCTGTATAATATATAAGAAAAAATGACATTGAAAAACAATGAAATATGAACCGACGAAAGAGAGGAAATAAAGATGATGAACACGTACAAAAAGCCGGTTGTGACTGTAGATGCAGGAATGGCAGAGGGAGTATATGCTGCAAGCGGTGCTGCACAGGGAACATTGAATGTTACCTATGTTGGTGTATGGGACAGATGGGGCACGAATGGTGGTAAAGGCCTTGCACAGGCAGACTGGTCTGACATTAACGGAACGATTACTCTGAACATTACTTTTAGTGACACTGTAGATCAGGTTGAAACAGATGATGCATCTGTACAGACATCCTGGTCAGGAAAGACTGCTACTCTTACATTTGCAAGTACAGCATCTAATCCGCTGACAATCGGAATTCATCTGAACCATGGAACAAGCATTGATGATCTTAAGATGACAGGATTTACATATTCTGTGAATTAACAGGAAATTAAATTTATAAGCTGTTCTGCAGGATTAGGATAGCTCAGGCACAGAACCCGTGGGTTCTGTGCCTTTTTTAAAATTCTTTCACCATCTTCTCAATTTCCACTTCATTCAGTACCTCACACCTCTTATCGCGTATCGCATAAACTCTCGTACAGATATTTAATACTGTAGGACGATGGGTTGTTACAATACAGGTCCTTGGATAGGTATCCTGCATGATATTCTTGAGAACCTTTCTTTCGGTGGCAACATCAAGTGCAGAAGTTGCCTCATCCAGGAGAAGGATCGGAGACTTACGGAGAAGTGCTCTTGAAATAGAAAGTCTCTGTGCCTGTCCCTCAGAAAAACCACCGCCGCGTTCTTTGACAACGCTCTGAATACCATTGGGAAGTTTTTCCACGAAATCCCATGCACAGGAGAGTTTGAGAGCCTCTATGATTTCCTCATCTGTGGCATCCGGCTTTACGTTTCGCATATTTTCTGCGATGGTTCCCGAAAACATGGTATTTCCCTGCGGAACATAGGAAAAAAGCTTTCTGGTCGAAGGTGACATATTCAGTTTTTGATTATGATCACTTCCGGCACAAATCTGAAATTCTCCGCTCTGTGCCCGAAGAAGTGACAGGATCAGCCGGAGCATAGTTGTTTTTCCTTCACCGGAAGGTCCGACCAGGGCGATGATCTCATGTGGATAAGCTTCCATAGAAGCATGGGCAAAAACTTCCGTTCCACTGTGATAGGTATAGCTCAGATCCTTCATTGTGAGACCGATACCGCTGGTTTTGTGCTGCTTTTCAAAGAGTTTTACTGCATGATCCTGGCTGTAATCTTCCTGCGGCATTTCCACGATATCCATCAGACGTCCGGCAGAGATCGTGAGAGAAATCGCGGAAGGAATCAGGCTCGTGAGGGAGTTTACGGAGCTTGTCAGTGTTCCGGAAAGAGACAAAAACATGGTCATGGTTCCGTAACTGATCGCATTGCTCCATACACGGTAAATTCCCCATCCGTAACAGCTGTAGGATACGATAAAACCAACGATCGACATCAGGACAGAGGTCAGGATCGACATTCGCTGGAATTCCAGACGCATGCTGATATAGTCTTTCTGGAGCGTTTTGAGCCGGTCCGTATAAAAATGGATCAGATCAAATGCCTTGATCGTCTGGATATTGGAGAAAGCCTCCTGATTGAAACCATACATTTTGGCATTCATGGCAGCACTTTTCTGGTTGTTGTTCCGCATTCTGCGCAGCAGCGGACGCGACATCAGGGCACTGAACGGGATACCGAGAAGTGCAAACAGGGCAAAGGTCGGATCGTAATACAGAACAACCGCAAGAGCACTGATGAACCGGAAGGTATAGATGATCAGGTTTGGTACCCAGTTCAGAATACCGCTGGAAATATTGGAAGCATCCGAGCTCCAGCGGGTAACAAGGTCACCGGTGTGATATTCCGTCAGAGATTCCCAGTCCGTGACGAGCATTTTTGCAAAAATATCGTTCTTGATCTCGGAGTCAACCTTAAGACTGATAAAGGTCGAAGCATAACCGGATGCCTGTGAGACCAGAAGATTTGCAATCGCAAAGCCGATCATTGCTGCAAAGGTAGACAGCAGACGTTCGGTCTGATGACCTGTGATGATATCGACAAGATCTTTGGAGATCAGGCTGGAAGCAAGTGAAACACAGGATCCCATAACACCCAGCAGTGTATAGAGAATCATAGATTTCCAGTAACGTTTGCCATACTGGTAGATCCATATGGTTTGTTTCCACATTTTCTGGAGGCTTCCCTGTCTGAGATGTTTTATGATAAGCTGGAGTTTCTCTTTCATTGCACTTCCTCCAGAGCATCTATTTCCCTCTGAACTGTATAAACAGCAGATGGATTTCTGGTGCAGAGCAGATGCAGAATCGGCACCTGTCCGGCAATTTTTTCCGCAAAGTCAAGGTTCATGGAGAAGAAGCGTTCTTTCCAGGAAGGGGAGATCATGCGCTGCATAATCCGGATGACTTTTTCTGAAGGAGACAGCTCCTGAAGAAAATCTTTCTCCGGATCGCGTCCGAGAAGGACGATACCGCCAAGCTCATGATCGGTGGTCGTATAAATCCCGGAAGTTCCGCACCATGGAATCCCGTAGACGATGATTTTGCTGTCTTCCATGCCAAGGAGATTGAGATCACCGTTCAGATATGGAGTCTGCAGAAGATCATGCCACATTTGTGTGTGTGTTGACTTACCCATACCGGAATGTCCGGAGAACAGCCATGCTTTTTCTTTATAAAGAATCGATGCAGAATGAATGGCAAATTTCCCGTGCTTTTGTGCAACAAACAGGAAAAAGAGCCGGATTGCATGAAAAATATTTTCCTGTGCTGACTCAGAGGTTTCCGGAGTACAGTAGAATCTCACGTAACTTCCGTCCAGACTCATATGTACCTGATGAATGTTTGACATCTGCGGGAAAAGAATCACATAGCGGTCAGTATTTTCAAAAATTGTCATATCTGAATTGCGAAGGAGGACTTTTCCATAAGATTTGCTGACTGGCGGAGTTGTAAAAAACTCAATTTCCTGGTCTACATCTTTCGCAGGATTCATTTCGCGGAACTTATCGAAGTATCCGGAGAAAAGCTGCGAAGCACCATGGAAGTGAAGGCGAAGCCCTGCGATCAGGATGCATAAGGAGGCTTCTTCCGACTGAAGACGAAAAGTTTCGGTCAGCATTCCCATGGACTGCAGCTGCCGCAGAAAATCAAGAATGTCCTCGCGGAGCATGGGAAAATCCTCCTCCTCAAGTCCATATCTGCGTGCAAGCATCTCGGTCAGCATTTCCAGGTCAGCACCTTCATTATGCTGGATCACATTCCACAGAAAAGCACTGGTTTCGTTCAGGATGGTTCCTTTGCGCTGGTCGGCAATCTGCTGTCCGAAAGGAAGAATGTAACTGACACCTTTTATTTTACGAAGGGTATAGCCTTCTTGACATTTGAACATAAAAAAATCCTTTCTGAAAAGTACAGTTTTATACAGAAAGAATTATAACATCCGGCAAAATCTCATACAAGAAAATAACTCCAAAAAAGAGGGAAAGCTGCGTTGTTTTGTTACCGTGAACAGTAACGTTGTTCTTGCAATAAGCATCTGCTCAGGGTAAAATATTACAAACTGAGATGGATACAGATATCCGGAGGCAGGATCTTTGAAGCCGCTGGGAGACGTATGACAAGTATAATGGAGAACAGGATGATTAAAAAAAGAGCAATACTGTGTCTGACCGTGATTCTGACAGTTGTATTGGCAGCAGGAGTGGAAATGTTCTGGCTTAGCAGACAAAAGACAGTAAAAGAATATAAGGAAAGCCAGGCGGCTTTCGGGAATCCGCTTATGGGATATGCGAGAAATGCATGGTATGATAAAGTTTCGGAAGACATTTCTCTTTTGTATATGGACATTACCTGGGCAGAACTGGAACCGGAGGAGGGTGTTTATGACTGGGAGGCCATCGAGAAAAAAAATCAGCTCGCACGATGGAAAAGCGAGGGGAAGCATCTGGTATTGAGATTCGTCTGTGATATTCCGGGACAGGAAGAGCATATGGACATACCGGAATGGCTGTACGAAAAAAGTGGAAAAGCCGGTCAATGGTATGCTGGAGGATATGGGAAAGGCTTTGCTCCGGATTATAACAATCCGACGATCATTTCTTGTCATGAGCAGGCAGTAAAGGCACTTGGAGAGCACCTGGGGCAGGATGGGCTGATCAGTTATATTGAGCTTGGAAGCCTTGGACACTGGGGAGAGTGGCATGTAAACTACAGCGAGGGAATTCAGAGGATTCCGGGAGAAGAGGTAAGAGAACAATATATTCTCCCATGGATGGAGGCCTTTCCGGATGCCATGATTCTCATGCGGAGACCATTTGCTGCTGCAAAAAAACATGGATTTGGGTTATATAATGATATGACCGGACATTCACAGGGAACCCAGAGCTGGCTTGACTGGATCAGCAATGGCGGTGAGTATGATCAGACAGGTGAAAAAAATGCAATGGTGTCCATGAAGGATTTCTGGAAAACCGCACCGTCCGGCGGAGAATTTACAAGTTCTTTCTCGATGGAGGAGATGATGGACACAGATCTGTCAGAGACTGTGGAAATGATCCGTGAAGCACATACAACCTTTCTGGGACCGAAGATTCCGGATGAGGATTATGCAGAAGGATACAAAGAAGTCCTCAAAAATATGGGGTATCGTCTGTGGATTTCAAAGGCAGAACTAAAAAGCACCCGAAACAGCAGCAGTCTGAAGCTCATCTGGAAAAATTCAGGAGTGGCACCATTATATAAAGACTGGCCGGCATATATTTATATTGAAGATGAGAAGGGAAAACTTATCGAAAAGAAAAATATCGAAATAAAAATGTCGTCTGTGCTTCCGGGAGAAGAAATATCAACTTCAACTACACTGAAGACAGAAAAACTGAACAGCCTTCTGAAAAAGGGATATCGTCTTTCCATCGGAATTGAAGACCCTATGACAGAGAAAGTGGGTGTTCGTCTGGCAATGAATACCTTATATCAGGAAGGCAAAAATTATCTCTGGAAATAAGAGAACAGAGAGAATGCAAAAAAACTCCAAAAAGAAGGAGGGCCGGGCGTCTGTGCCCGGCGAGTATGAAAAAGAAAAATATATGTAAAAAAGCATTCGCTTTATTTGCTTATTACTATACTGTGAATCTGTGATGAATTTGTGATGAGAGATTGAAGAAAGAGTGATGCTTTTCTAAAGAAGAAATAAATTTTCTTTTGGAAAAATAAAAAAATTCATTCCAGCGAGCAATTAGCCGTTGTAAAAGTAGGTTTACTCATTTATAATGAGAATCAGATTCAAGAGAGAGATTATACAGGAAACAGGAGGCAAGCCTTGAAAAAAGAATTAGTTATTGTCATTGATTTTGGCGGTCAGTACAATCAGCTGGTTGCGCGACGTGTCAGAGAATGTAACGTATACTGCGAAATCTATTCTTACAAGACCGATCTTGAGAAGATCAAAGCGATGAATCCTAAAGGAATTATCCTTACCGGCGGTCCGAACAGCTGCTATGAGGCAGATTCACCGACTTACCAGAAAGAACTGTTTGAACTTGGCGTTCCGGTACTGGGACTTTGCTATGGCGCACAGCTTATGATGCATGTCCTTGGTGGAAAAGTTGAAAAAGCCGATGTCAGCGAGTATGGAAAAACAGAACTTCTGGTTGACAAGAAGGATTCTGCAATTTTCCAGAATGTTTCAGAAAAAACTATCGTCTGGATGAGCCATACAGACTACATTTCCAAACCGGCACCGGGATTTGAGATCGCTGCACATACAGCAGACTGTCCGGTGGCTGTTGCTGAGAATGCAGATCAGAAACTGTATGCGATCCAGTATCATCCGGAAGTACTTCACACCGTAGAAGGCAAGACCATGCTGTCCAACTTTGTACTTGGTGTCTGTGGATGTGCCGGAGACTGGAAGATGGATGCTTTCGTTGAAAACACCATCAAAGAGATCCGCGAAAAAGTCGGCGACGGCAAAGTGCTCCTCGCACTGTCCGGTGGAGTTGACTCTTCCGTTGCAGCAGGACTCCTTTCCAGAGCGATCGGCAAGCAGCTTACCTGCGTATTCGTGGACCACGGCCTTCTTCGTAAAGACGAAGGCGATGAAGTAGAGGGCGTATTCGGACCAAACGGTCAGTTCGACCTGAACTTTATTCGTGTCAATGCACAGCAGAGATACTATGACAAGCTTGCAGGCGTTACAGAGCCTGAAGCAAAACGTAAGATCATCGGTGAAGAGTTCATCCGTATTTTCGAAGAAGAAGCAAAGAAGATCGGAGCAGTGGATTTCCTCGCACAGGGAACCATCTATCCTGACGTTGTAGAGAGCGGTCTTGGCGGAGAATCCGCAGTGATCAAATCTCACCACAACGTAGGCGGTCTTCCGGATTTCGTAGATTTCAAAGAAATCATCGAACCGCTCCGTGACCTCTTCAAAGACGAAGTCCGCAAAGCCGGACTGGAGCTTGGAATTCCGGAAAGACTGGTATTCCGTCAGCCATTCCCGGGCCCGGGTCTTGGAATCCGTATCATCGGAGAAGTAACCGAAGAGAAAGTACGCATCGTTCAGGACGCAGACTACATCTACCGTGAAGAAGTCGACAAAGCAGCCGCCGACTACAAGAAAGAACACGGAGAAGACCCATCCTGGATGCCAAACCAGTACTTTGCAGCCCTCACCAACATGCGAAGCGTAGGTGTCATGGGCGACTTCAGAACCTACGATTATGCAGTTGCACTCCGCGCAGTCAAGACCATCGACTTCATGACCGCAGAGTCCGCTGAGATTCCTTATGCGGTACTCAATAAAGTCATGAGCCGTATCATTAATGAAGTTAAAGGCGTGAACCGCGTATTCTACGATCTGACCAGCAAGCCGCCGGGAACGATTGAGTTTGAGTAGCTTGAAAAATCGCGGAAAAGCCCATAAATAAAGGCTTTGCGGGGTGTCGAAAAGACCAAATGGAGTGCAAATGGAGTTTAAAAATTATTTTTTTCTCTTGTTTATATTCCAGATTCACCTGCAAATTTCGTGAAATCGGTTATTCTCATAAAATAAAATTAGAGTAAATATGAAGAACAGTTTGTTTTGATTGAAGTGATTTTCGTCAAGGCAGACTGTTTTTTTGTTGCCTGCATTTAGAAAACAGATACCACAGAAAGGTTCTTTACTTTCGATGAGCTTAAACTCCATGACACAGTAATCACACTGATGGAGAATTAAAAAACAAGAAAATTTGATAAATTTCGGAAAATGATGTCCGATTTTGCATCTGCCAGTACAGAGTATATGAAGAGATAAATATTCAAAACACAGGAGGTACTGATTATGCAGAATAAATTATTTTTAAAGGCAGCCGATATATGTGAACTTCTGGAAGTAAAACAGACATCGGCTTATGAAATCATCGGAAATCTGAACAAGGAACTGGAAGAACAGGGCTACCTGACGCTTAGAGGAAAAGTTCCGACAAAGTATTTTGTGAAGCGTTTCTACGGAGTAGAAGATACTTGTGAGATTCCACAGGAAGAGGGAAAGGAATGGTTTCATGCGTAAGAGAAAAATGTATTTATCAGTGGAAGACATTGCAGAACTCTTTGGATTATCAGTTTCGTTTGCTTACCGGGTAGTGGAAAGAATGAATGCCGATCTGGCAAGCAAGAACTATTATGTGATTCTCGGTCGGGTGCCAACCCGCTATGTAGAGGACAAGATCTATGGTCTGGAACATGTTGAGCAATATTTGAAGGAGGATAAAGCGATATGAGTATAGTGCAGGAAAAAATGTATATGGATAGGCCGGAAATATAAAACTGTCGCTGGGGTACTGATCTATCGTGCATAGCGTGTCCAGTTCCGAAAGCGGCAGCGTTTCAAAGGATGTTTCCCAGCCACGCTGACGCTTCCTTTCCCGGAAGTAGTCAACGGCTTCATGGTACAGTACCAGCTTGCAAAAATGGTCAAACTGGCAGCGCCTCCCGTAATCATCAGGGGTAACTTTCATCTTCTCACCCCCTTTCCGTGGAGAGTGAGCAGGATGATCCTGTCCGTTGTCAGGGGCCTATGCTGGCCCTGGTCTGCTGACCGCCTCCTTTTCCATCTGATTTTTTGCCGGAAATGACAATCCGCGAAAATCGACAAAAATCGCCCGGCAGGTCGTAAACCTACCGGGCGACGATTTGAAGCGTTTTGTTGTTTTCTTACATGGTATAGTTCATACTCATAGCCGGAATATTCCCGTGGTGGGGCAAGGCTTTTTTTAAGCGGTAGAAGTGGATTAGATTATAATGATAGTAAGCAAGGAAGTTTCATAGTAACCTTTGCGCCGCCGGTTTCTTTTGAATTTTCTAAAATAAGCTGACCATTATGTTGTTCCATAATCGAATTTGTAATATATAGACCCATACCAAAGTGTAACTTTGAATTGCGGCTTTGATCGCCCATATAGAACCGTTCCTGTGCGTGGCATAATGCCTCTTTAGAAAACCCCGTTCCCTCGTCTGTGACTGAAATTTCCACGAAACCGTTGTTACTCTGAACATCCACATAAAGCGTTCCGCCTTGCGGGGAGTAGTCCAGCCCATTACTGATAACATTCATAATAGCACGTTCTATCAGCACCCTATCAAATTTCAGCATTTGAGGGAGTGAAACAGTATTCATTTGCAGCCGGATTTCTTTTGTCCGGCATAGTGATTCCATATAACCGAACAAGTGCTGCATGAACGCTGGCAAGTCTATACTTTCAATATGGAGCTGATAACCAACCGCCGCCCGTGATATATCAATCAGGGTTTGAATATATGACTGCATCTGGCCGGAGCTTTCCACGACGTAACCAGCGTATAATCGTTGCTCATCATCAAGATTTGTTTCTGTGAGTAAATCAGCATTTCCTTGAATAACCGTCAGAGGCGTTTTCAAATCATGGGCAAGCGCGGCGATTTGCTCTTTCTGTGTCTGTTCGGTTTTCCATTGCCGTTCTAACGAAATTTTCAGATTATCTTTCATATCTGAAAAAGATGCAAGGACATCTTCAAACTCTTTGATTTTGGCGTGTCCTACTTCAAAATCAAGGTTTTGCTTTGAAACCTCCGCAGTTGCTTCAAAAAGCGGGGTCAGTTGTGTACGCAGGTTCTTAGCAAATCTGGCGGTCAGTATGATAATGACCAGCAGCGAATTTACAGCCATCAGGATAAACGCAAGCGTGTCAGGAGATGGAAAATATTCCGGTAGCCATGACACTGTAAATTGAGAACCAATATAATACCTTAAAACGCAAAATTCGTTTTCCCGGACAACAAGTGCAAACTGCCTCCCCGTAGCATATTCAATATATTCTCCCTTTGCGTACAGCAGGGCAATTTCTTTTTCATCATCGTCCATATTGCTGTAAAGCTCATTAAAGTTCTTGTCCAGAATTAAGTAGCCGCATCCCTGTGGAATCACAACCTTTGTAATATCCGGGGCAATCGTCAGCGTTGGAATGATCTCTTTTACCTGCAATTCACTTAGATTTGCTCTTGTAGCTAATCCAGCATTTACAGCAAGTCCCTCCAAACCAGAAGGGACAATAATTGCCGCTACCAGCATGACAATGAGGGAGATAGCAAACTGGCGAAACAATATTTTCAATGTAGGTTTCTTTTTCACTCCCATTTATATCCTATCCCCCATACGGTGCTGACCGGACTTATTTTGAAATGCTCCAATTTCGCACGAATATTTTTTATATGCGTTGAGATCGTAGAGTTATCGCCTATTCCATCAAACCCGAAAACGGCTTCATAGATTTGTTCTTTTGTAAAAACCTGTCCCCGGTTTTTCGCAAGGTATTCACAGATTGAATACTCGCTTTTGGTAAGGGGAACCGGCTGTTCTGAAACATACAGTACCTTTGCGGAAAGGTCAAATCTTATATCAGGCTCAAATGAAAGTGTGCTGTGATGCTCCCTTTTTTCTCTGCGTAAATGTGCCGCGACACGGGCGCGAAGCTCCTGAATACGAAAAGGTTTCGTAATATAATCATCCGCACCGATGCCCAATCCAAACAATATATCTTCCTCTAATGTCTTTGCGGTCAGAAAGAGAATCGGGCAGTCTACCATATTCCTGATCTGTTTGCAAAACTCAAACCCGTCTGTGCCAGGCATCATCACATCCAAAAGAATGAGGTCATAGAAATGCAGCTTTTTGATGTCTACATCATCCGCATTTTGACAGACTGTTATCAAATATCCATCTTTCCCCAAACTGTTCTTAATCAATTCCAAGATAGAAACTTCATCGTCAACTACAAGTAAGTGGGTCAAAAAATCACCTCCCGCCCCATTATACCACATTGTCGAGGTTACTCATCATTATTTTTAATGTCAGCTTTCCGATATTCATTGTTGATATTTACAGCTACGGCATTGCTTATATCCACATCCACAATACTGTAAACGTAGCCGAAACTGAAATCTTCCCCCGCCACATTTTTGAAGCGTTTCGATACCTGCCCGATTTCTTCTTGCAGTTCTGACATTTCAAGACATTCATCCGTTATGGTATATGTCAGGCCGTTATATGAAATTTCATCATAGTTTGCGGCGTTCAGCTCATAATACGGCAGAGATTCATTTAACGCCTTATTTTTATCGGCGGTATCGCGGAGCGCACCGCAGGCCGATAAGCATATAAGACTTACAAGCACAATTACCACGGCAAACAGGCACTTTTTATTCACTGTTTTTACCTCCCTCCCAACCATGAAACCAAACCAAACTGGCAATCAGCAGACAAACAGTGCAGCATACAGAAATAATCATACCGCTGAAAAAATCGGTTTTTACCTGTGCATACAGTTGGGGGCTATCCCATGCAAGCACAGTGTAATCCATAGCACGAACGCCCCAGGCCCAGGGAATATATTTCCATGTAGCGTCACCAAGCCCTGTTATCATAAGGGCAGCTATTAAACTCCCTGCAATTCCCAATCCCATAGATGCACCTTTTCCGAAGCTCATTCCCACAAACAAATGAATCAGGTAAATGGGAAGCATGGTAATCAACAATAGAATCCCTGCTTTCAGGTAAAGGCTTGCCGGAGCATCCCTATATAGTGCAGCGAATGTTCCTAACGCTAAAAATGTTGCGCCAAAAGCACAGATCATCAGAAAACCAAGTTTACCAATATACGTTGCCATGCGAGATGGGATTGTTCCCAACAAAAGCTGATAATGCCCGGCCTGATTTTCGATCTGAACAACCAGGCCCACAATAATGCCGATCAGAAACGGGAACGCAACGGCCAGCACTTCCAGATAGGCACTGATTTTGGTTGCCAGTTCCCATCTGGATATATGATAGTAACCCGCAAAAATCGCCGCACATATAATCGGAATCATGCTGTGCATATAGAGCAAAATGCTATGTTTACACTTCTGATATTCTGCTTTCCAGCAGCGAACCACAGATACCATAGTTACCCCACCTCCTTTTTCTCAAACCATCTTGCAGTTAAAAATGACAGCGCCGCAAACCAGGCCAGCGAAATGACCAATACAAGTATAATCATCCAAAATGCCATTGCCGTACTCTGATCTGCAACCGGCTCACCATTAGGCAAAATACCTAACACGGAAATCATAAGATGCGGCACCCAGCTATACGGGCAGATCATCCACAAAGAGGTTGTAGCCGTGAAAATCCCTAAAACGCTTCCAAGTCCGGCATTAAGAATAACCGTGACAAAGATACCAACTTTTTTTGATAACCATAAGCACAGCGGAACTTCCCATAGGCTTGCAATGACAATACAAGCTGTTCCGGCCGCAGCCTGCCAAATTCCGATTGTCAGGGGAATTTCGTTGATAACTAATATTGCAAAACCGCCCAACAGATTTAGCGCCAGGAAAATGAAATTCCCCACACAGGAGTAAATACCGGCCACTCCAATTTTTGCTTTCCAGACTTTGTTCTGCGAAACAGGCAATGAAGCAACGGCACGATATTTTAGTTTGCCATTATCCCGCTGTTCAATCAAGGCACAGGTGAGCGTAAGGAATCCAGGATAAAGCAGGATATACCACCAATTATAAGAATTGAGCTGGAACCAAAGAGGGGCAAAAAAGTTCATAAGCGCAGTTACAAACGGGGCCAGAACGATCAGCGTTTTTGTGAAAGTTCTCTTATGCTTTAGGTTCTCTGCCTGAATATATGCCATCTCCATTTAATATCCCTCCTTACCATTTCTGCGAATAACATCCATAAAGAGTTGTTCCAAATCTTCACCGGCGCGAAGCTCTCCCTCATATCCAAGGACGCCGCCAGCAATGATACCCACATGATCTGCAATCTGCTGGACTTCTGACAGAATATGGCTGGACAAAATAACTGTAATCCCTTTGCAGGGAAAAGAGCGAATTAACTCTCGAAGTTCCTCAATCCCTAAAGGGTCAAGGCCGTTAGTCGGTTCATCCAGAATCAAAAGCTGGGGACTGTTCAGCAATGCAATAGCAATACCAAGCCGCTGCTTCATACCAAGAGAAAACTGCCCGGCCCGTTTCTTGCCGGTATTCGTGAGCTGGACAATTTGCAATACCTCGTTAATTCGTGCATCGTCCAGGCCGAGCAATGTAGTTCTGACTTTGAGATTTTCGTATGCAGTCAGATTTTCGTAAAGCGGGGGCATCTCAATCAAAGCACCGATATGCTCCAGATCATTCCGCTTCCACGGGTGGCCGTCAAACTCGATGCTTCCCGATGTGGGGCGCAAAATGCCGGTGAGCATTTTTAAGATCGTGGATTTGCCAGCCCCATTCGGCCCCAGCAGACCATAAACCGAGTTGCGCCGGATGTTCAGTGACACATTGTTTACCGCCATTTGCCCCTTGAAATTTTTGCAGAGGTCAGTCGTTTTCAAAATCATATCCATATAATCAAGTCCTTTCTTTGATTTTACGGATAGCATACCGGGCAATTTTGAAGATTTCATAAAGATTCCCGAAAACAGAATATGAACAATACACCGTAACCGTGGAGCATATCGCAACAAAGCACCAACCTACGCATTTAGGGCCTTAAAAAGCCCTATATTTCAAGGTTTTTCCCGCATAGTCGGCGGGGTATGTGAGTGTTTTATCCTATCCCCGCCATAGTGCCGCTCTAAATGCGTAGAATTTACCAACAGAAAATCGCCGGTTTCTCTGGCTCCATACTCCCAGATATGGTATCATGGAAAAAATCAATCTGACGGGGGCATCAGGATGGACGGACAAGAAAAGCTGCTGGACTATGAAACAATCAAAGCCGCCGTTGCCGGTGAGAAGTGGGCCACAGAAAAGGTGCTGACCCACTATCCCCTACTGCGGCAAGTGCTATGCCTGCCGCTGCGGCCACCACAATGTCTGCCGTGAACTGAAGGTTCTGGGCTGCATCGTGGACGGCATTTTTCAGGAATATGTGGTCATGCCGCGCAGCCAGGTGTATGAGTACGATGCTTCCAAGATGACTTATCAGCAGGCTGCTCTGTGCGAGCCGTTCACGATTGGCCTGCAGGCAAACTGGCGCGGCGATGTGCGCCCCGGCGATGTGGTGCTGGTGCACGGCGGCGGCCCCATCGGCCTGATCGTTGCCAACATTGCAAAATCGCGCGGCGCTACCGTGATCGTGTCTGAGCCGAACGAGAGCCGCCTTGCCATGGCAAAGGACTTTGGCGCAGATTACAGCATCAACCCGATGAAGGAAGATCTGGATGCGTTCATCAACAAACTGACCGACGGCGAGGGTGTCAACGTGATCTTTGAGGCCGCAGGCGTTCCCGCACTGCTGGCACATGCAACCAGCCAGCTTTCTCCCGCAGGCCGTCTGGTGGCTATGACCTTTGGCAAGGAGCCGATCCCCGTGAACTTCAAAGAGATCAATGCAAAGGAACTGACCATTCTGGGTACCCGTCATCAGTACCAGAAGTTCCCCGAGGTGGTCAAG
>ERZ1027033.283-NODE-283-length-33040-cov-6.119357_pt1 | contig 33040 bp, 33 predicted proteins | sample MGYA00519444_ERZ1027033 | MGnify/ENA primary metagenome ERZ1027033 (study PRJEB26926, sample SAMN06164887) | human gut metagenome | biome: ENVO:00009003; feature: ENVO:2100002; material: ENVO:00002003 | host: Homo sapiens | place: USA | collected 2012 ...
CGAGATAGGCTCCGGTCTCGTGGGCTCGGAGATGTGTATAAGAGACAGCTTGATGTTTTAAATAGTTCATTCATTGACAATGTGGATGGAATTACGGGAAAAGGCGGAGCCTTTTATTACCGGGACAATAGCCGCAGGGCACCGCATAATCTGTATACAACCGGAGAAAATTTAGCCTCTGCCATGAAGACATACGGGTATGATACAAAGCTTCCGGAGAATTATACATCGCATTACCGTTTTGCAGCGGAAGATTCCCCGAATCTGCTGGAGCAGGGAGAGACTGCAAAAAAAGTATCCTTATACTATGTTGACGCAAAGCCCTGGTTTGTATACAATGAAACGGATGGTCTGTATTACCGCTATGAATTTGGTGATAAACAGATTGACGGTTCTACCGGAGAACAGCTTGCTGTGAAAAATATCATTTTACAGAATTGTTACAGCAGCCTGAAAGATTCCAAAAACGGAACGTTAGATATCGATTATCTTTCCGGTGGATCAGGAATGTACATCACAAACGGAAAAGCTGTCCCGATTACATGGAAAAGAGCATCCGCAAATGATATTACACATTATTATACACAGGATGGTCAGGAAATTATTTTAAATCCCGGAAAGACATGGGTAGAGATCGTCGAAAACAGCCGTGCATCCCAAAATAAAATCAGCGCGGAATAAAAGAAACAAAAGCATTGAGGTTAGAAGATGGGTAAATCAAAGAATAACGGAACAAATTTTCTGGTTCAGGGATCAATTCTTGCGGTCGCGTCAATTATAAGCAGAATCATCGGACTGGTGTATCGTATTCCATTGAACAATATTCTGGGCGATGTAGGAATCAGTTATTATGCCTGTGCATTTGACGTGTACAACGTGATTTTGATTATTTCATCCTACAGTCTGCCACAGGCAGTGTCAAAGACGGTTTCCGCGAAAGCGGCCAAAGGACAGTACCGGTCGGTATATCAGGTATTAAAAGGTGCACTTCTTTTTGCCCTGGTATCGGGAATTGTGGCATCGCTTGTTGTATTTTTCGGAGCAGAATTTTTTACCGGAACACTCTTAAAAACACCATACAGTGTGTTTGCACTTAAAATCTTAGGACCGGCACTGGTTGTTGTTGCGGTTCTTGGCGTTTTGCGTGGATTTTTCCAGGGACTTGGCACGATGATGCCAAGTGCCATTTCACAGATCATTGAACAGATTGTTAATGCCATCATCAGTGTATGGGCAGCTTATGTTCTGTATCGCTACGGAACAAGGATCGGAGCGGTTCTCGGTGATGCCGAACATTACGGGCCTGCATACGGTGCAGCCGGAGGCACATTGGGAACGAACCTTGGATCTGTCGCTGCGCTGATTTTTGTACTTTTCGTATTTTTTGCTTATATGCATGTCTTTAAGCGAAGAATGAGACGGGAAAAAGGCGTTAAGGTAGAGCCATTTGCCTATACCATGAAGATCCTCATTATCACAATTGTTCCGGTTCTTTTAAGTACAACTGTTTACAATATCAGCAGTATCATTGACCAGAGTATTTTCAAAAATGTTGCGTTATTGCAGGGATACTCTGAAAACAAGATTGATGTATGGTGGGGCGTTTTTTCCGGAAAATATAAACTGCTGATCAATGTTCCGATTTCCATTGCCTCCGCGATGGCTGCCTCTTGCGTACCGACACTGACGATGTCCTTTGCACAGAAAGATATGAAAAAAGTCAGGGAACAGATCAATTCTGCCATGCGTTTTATCATGGTGATTTCTTTCCCTTGTGCCATAGGACTTGCTGTATTGGGAGAGCCGATCTGTCGTCTGCTTTTCCCGGGAACGGCACAGACGGCACCTATGGCAGGTACCATGATGTGGGTTGGGGCAATGGCGGTTGTGTTTTATGCAATGTCTACGCTTTCAAACGGACTGCTGCAGGGCATTGACCGGTTAAAGATTCCGGTTATCAATGCAGCGGTTTCGCTTGTCGCTCATGTGATCGTACTGATTATACTGATGCTGTTTTTCCGCATGAATATCTATGCGGTCATTATCGCAAATATGTTCTTTGCGTTTTTAATGTGTATTATGAATGCGCTGGCAATACGAAAATACAGCGGCTATCATCAGGAAATTCACAAAACATTTATTGTGCCGGGAATTTCCTCGGCTATTATGGGAATTATTACCTATATCGTCTATCATGGCAGCTATGCGGTCTTAAAAATCAATGCGGTATCTGCCATGCTTGCAATTCTTGCAGCGGTTATCGTATATGCAGTTGTCTTACTGTTACTGCACGGACTGACCGAAGAGGAGATTAAAAAATTCCCGAAAGGAACTCTGATTGTCCGGGTTGCAAAAAAATTACATTTATTAAAGTAAATGGTATAAAACGGAAATAAAATGCAGATGCTACTGTTAGAAGGTGATGATATGAATCAAAAAACAGGCATCTGCATTCTTCTTTGTCTGGTTCTGCTGCTGGTCTTTGGCATCTGGTATCAGAAAAGAGGTGTAGAAAATACAAAAAATACCCAAGAACAATATGCATCCGAAACCGAGCACACCGTTTTGACCGGAACTCCTTACAAAGAAACGGAAAATGCCTATATTATCCGTACACAGGACAGCCGGCTGGTTGTTTTTTTACCGGATGGAAAAACCGTATATATGGAAACCGGGATTCGAAGTGAGAATTTAAGTCAAAAACTGCAGAAACAGGCGGAAAATGGCATTGGATTTGCAGATGAAGAGAGCCTTTTTGACTTTTTGGAAAGCTATTCGAGTTGAATATTTTATACCCATATGATAAAATATTTAACTGGTTTAACAGATAAAATGACAGGTGGACTATGGATAAGAAAAAATCAAAACAACAGGATGTGCTCGTAATTGGCGCCGGAGCTTCCGGCATGATGACCGCAATTACGGCCGCAAGACGTGGATTGTCCGTTACCGTCTTAGAACATATGGATAAGCCGGGGAAAAAAATTCTGGCAACCGGAAACGGAAAATGTAATTTTACAAATCTTAAGATGTCTCCCCGGTGTTATTACGGAGACCACGGACTGGTACAGGAAATTTTAAAGCAGTTTACAGTGGAAGATACCCTTGCGTTTTTCCGGGAGATCGGCATCTGGCCAAAAGAAAAGAACGGATATGTATACCCAAACTCCGGACAGGCTTCTTCCGTTGCGGATGCGCTGTCCGCGGAAATGAAACGAAGCGGAGTTTCCCTGGTCACTTCCTGTGACATCCGGCAGCTTTGTGAAACAAAATACGGATTTGAGGTACGAACATCCATGGGAACGTATTGTTCCCACAATCTTGTTTTTGCAACAGGTCTTCGTGCTGCACCGAAATCCGGAAGCGATGGATCCATGATTTCGCTGATAAAATCGTTTGGGCACCGGTTTGTGCCGATTTTGCCGGCACTGTGTGGATTTGAGGCAGAAGGAATGGAATTTTCCAAAGTATCCGGAGTCCGCACGGACGCACTCCTGTCTTTGTACATAGATGGGCAGAACTGCGAACAGGAACGGGGAGAACTGCAGCTTGCAGATTACGGGATTTCCGGTATTCCGGTATTTCAGATCAGCAGTCCGGCCTCGAAAGCGCTGTATCAGAAAAAACAGGCAGAGCTTACCATCAATTTTCTGCCGGATTTTTCCGAAGATATGCTTACGCAGGAACTGCAGCGCAGATTTTCACGGGATGCCGGGATACAGGATGCCGCAGAATCACTTCGTGGGCTTTTAAACCATAAACTGATTCCGGTTATACTTAAGGCAGCAGGCATTCCGGTTCATGAACACACAGAACGGATTTCCAAAAAACAGACCGAAACGCTCTGCAGACAGATACAGACATTTCCTGTCCGCTTAAAAAAGGTAAGGGATTTTTCTGCTGCACAGGTGTGCACTGGGGGAATCCACACAGAAGAAATCCACACAGATACGCTGGAATCACGGATTGTCCCGGGCATCTATTTCGTTGGTGAACTTTTGGATGTCGATGGAATCTGTGGGGGATATAATTTGCAATGGGCATGGTCCAGCGGACATGTCGCAGGAAGTAAAGTAGGTTCATAATGATTAAAATCAATCAGTTAAAGCTTCCAGTAGGACATTCCCAAAAAGATCTGGAAGATAAAATCAGAAAAACACTTCGTATTCCATCGAAAGAAACATTTCATTACGAGGTGATGCGGCGTTCCCTCGATGCACGGAAAAAGCCGTCATTGTTTTATGTATATTGCATCTATGTAACGATCCGTCAGGAAAACAGCATCGTAAAAAAACTGCATCAGCCTTCCGTCAGCCTTGTGACAGAAACCGGTTACCGTTTTTCGGAAATGGGGCAGGAGCGTTTAAACCGGCGTCCGGTGATTGTGGGAGCCGGTCCCTGTGGTCTTTTTGCAGCCTGGCAGCTGACACTTGCAGGATATGCGCCGCTTATTTTAGAGCGTGGAAAACAGGTAGAAGACCGCAGTGCGGACGTTGAACGCTTCTGGAAAACCGGTATTCTGCAGCCGGATTCCAATGTACAGTTTGGAGAAGGTGGGGCAGGAACCTTTTCCGATGGAAAATTAAACACGGTGGTGAAAGATCCATCCGGAAGAAACCGCTATGTACTCGAAACATTCGTGAAATTTGGGGCACCATCGGACATTCTTTATGATGCAAAACCACATATCGGAACCGATATTCTGGCGAAGGTGATCAAAAATATGAGGGATTACCTGATCAAACACGGTGCGGAGTTTCGTTTTCAGACCTGCTTAAAAGACATTCAGATAAAAGAAAATGCACTGCATGCACTTGTGACGGAGGATGATACGGTGATTCCTGCCGATGTTGCCATTCTTGCACTTGGACACAGTGCAAGGGATACCTTTATGATGCTGCACCGGCACCAGCTTCCGATGGAAGCCAAAAATTTTGCCGTGGGATTCCGCGTGGAACATCCCCAGCAGATGATCGATGATGCTATGTACGGAAAAAGAAACGCCCTGCGGCTTCCTGCCGCACCCTATAAGGTGACGTCCAATTTTCCAAACGGACGCGGGGTATATTCCTTTTGCATGTGTCCGGGCGGTTATGTCGTAAATGCTTCCTCCATGAAGGAAAAAACCTGTGTCAATGGTATGAGTTATTCGGGTAGAAGTGGTAAAAACGCAAATTCTGCCATTATTGTTTCGGTTTCCCCTGCCGATTACGGAGCACAGGATCCACTTGATGGCATGCACTTTCAGGAAACACTCGAACATAAAACTTATCAGCTGGGAAACGGAAAGATTCCGCAGCAGCTGTTTGGCGATTACCGGCAGAATATCGAAAGCCAGGGATATGGAGATTTTAATTCCCAGACAAAAGGGCAGACCTGCTTTGCAAATCTCAGAGGTCTGATGACAGAGGACATGGAACATTCCTTTTTGCTTGGAATGGAACATTTTTCGAACATTATTCCGCAGTTTGACCGGTCTGATGCGATTCTTTCCGGCATGGAAACACGCACCTCATCTCCGGTGCGGATCATGCGGGATACAAATGGAGAGAGCCGTGTGCACGGAATTTATCCGGGTGGAGAAGGCGCAGGATATGCGGGAGGCATTATGTCGGCAGCGATGGACGGTCTGCGTCTGGCTGATGATGTGATGAAACGTTATCATCCGGTTTATTAGAAAGAGAGAAAAAAGTGAAACAAGAAGTAACACCAATGATGCAGCATTATCTGCAGACAAAAGAAGAATACAAAGACTGTATCCTGTTTTACCGTCTGGGTGATTTTTATGAAATGTTTTTCGAGGATGCCAAAACAGTTTCAAAGGAACTCGAACTGACGCTGACAGGAAAAAGCTGTGGACTGGAAGAACGGGCACCGATGTGCGGGGTTCCGTTTCATGCCGCAGACGGATATATCAACCGGCTGGTCAAAAAAGGATACAAAGTAGCAATCTGTGAACAGGTGGAAGATCCGAAACTGGCAAAAGGAATTGTCAAACGGGAAGTCATCCGTGTAGTCACTCCGGGAACAAACATTGATATGCAGTCGTTAGACGAGGCAAAAAACAATTATCTCATGTGTATCGTATATATCGGGGATAAATACGGCATTGCGACGACCGACGTTACGACCGGAGATTTCTTTGTAACGGAAGTGGACAGTGAACGAAAACTGTTGGACGAGCTGAATCGTTTCAGTCCGACAGAAATCATCTGCAACGAGCCGTTTTATATGAGCGGGGTAGATATCGATGATATGAAGGAGCGCATGGGAATTGCGGTATCCGCTCTGGATTCCTGGTATTTCGGGGATGATCTGGCAAAGGAAACGCTGTTGTCCCATTTTCATGTACAGAGTCTGGAAGGGCTGGGACTGATGGATTACGACTGTGGTGTGATTGCCTCCGCGGCATTACTGAAATATCTGTATGAAACACAAAAGAACACCCTTTCTAATATTCTGGAACTCCGTCCGTATTCCATCGGGAAATATATGATCATTGACAGTTCCTCCCGGAGAAATCTCGAACTGGTAGAGACCATGCGGGAAAAACAAAAGCGTGGTTCCCTGCTCTGGGTACTGGATAAGACAAAGACGGCAATGGGTGCCAGACTTCTGCGCTCTTACGTGGAACAGCCGCTGATCGACAAAACAGAGATATTAAAACGGCAGGAACTGATTACAAATTTAAATGATCAGGAGATCACCCGGGAAGAATTGCGGGAATATTTAGGACCAATATATGATCTGGAACGTCTGATTACCAGAATTACATACCAGACCGCCAATCCGCGGGATATGATTGCTTTTTGCAATTCTTTAGAAATGCTGCCTCCAATTAAAACACTGCTTGAGGATTTAAAGGGAGAGCTTGCCACCGGAATCCGGGAACATTTTGACTGTCTGGAAGATCTGTGTGCACTTTTGAAGTCTTCCATCAACGATGATCCTCCGATTTCCGTACGTGACGGCAACATCATAAAAACCGGATACAATGAGGAAGTGGACCGGCTGCGGAACGCATCAACGGATGGAAAGAAATGGCTGGCAGACTTAGAGGGCAAAGAACGCGAAAAGACTGGAATTAAGAACCTGCGTATCAAATACAACAAAGTGTTTGGATATTATCTGGAAGTGACCAATTCCTTTAAGGATCAGGTGCCGGATTACTATGTGAGAAAGCAGACACTGACCAATGCCGAGCGCTATATTACGCCGGAATTAAAAGAACTCGAAGATACGATTCTCGGTTCCCAGGATCGTCTGGTCGAATTAGAATACGATCTGTTCCGCCAGATCCGGGATACCATCGCGGATAATGTTGCACGTATTCAGGCAACCGCACGGGCAGTGGCGCAGATTGATGTGTTTGTTTCCCTGGCACTTGTGGCAGGACAGAATAATTACTGCAAACCAAAGATCAACGAATCCGGCGTGATTGATATCAAAGGCGGCCGTCATCCGGTTGTCGAAAAAATGATTGTCAATGATATGTTTATAGACAATGACACGTATCTGGACAATCACAATAACCGGATTTCCATCATTACCGGTCCGAATATGGCAGGAAAATCTACCTATATGCGCCAGAGCGCACTGATCGTTCTGATGGCACAGATTGGAAGCTTTGTTCCGGCAGAATCTGCCAACATTGGAATTGTGGATCGGATTTTCACGCGTGTGGGGGCTTCAGATGATCTGGCAAGTGGGCAGAGTACCTTTATGGTAGAAATGAATGAAGTGGCAAATATTCTCCGCAATGCCACAGCGAATTCCCTTCTGATTCTGGATGAAATTGGACGCGGAACCAGTACCTTCGACGGACTCAGCATTGCCTGGGCGGTTGTCGAATATATCAGCAATCCCAAATTACTGGGAGCAAAAACACTGTTTGCCACACATTATCATGAACTGACAGAACTGGAAGGAAAATTAAACAGTGTCAATAATTATTGTATTGCGGTCAAGGAAAAAGGAGACGACATCGTCTTTTTGCGCAAGATTGTAAAGGGCGGCGCAGACAAAAGTTATGGAATACAGGTTGCTAAACTGGCAGGGATTCCGGAACTTGTGATTAACCGTGCAAAAGACATTGTCAACCAGCTTTCTGCAAACGATATTACGGAAACCGTGAAAAATATATCCGTGGAAGGACAAGCCTCCGGCAAAAAGAAAAAACCGCATCTCGATGAGGTGGATCTGACACAGATGTCATTGTTTGACACCGTAAAAGATGACGATATCATTCAGGAACTGCGGGACGTGGATATCAGCCACATGACCCCGATGGATGCACTCAATAAACTGTATGAACTTCAGAACAAAGTTAAAAACCGCTGGTAGGATATAAAAAAGGAAAAACGAATGAGCAAAATTGCATTATTAAGTCAGGAGACAATTGATAAGATTGCAGCAGGAGAGGTCGTGGAACGCCCAAGCTCTGTGGTAAAGGAGCTTGTGGAAAACGCCATTGATGCAGGGGCATCCGCCATTACCGTGGAGATCAAAGAAGGGGGCATTTCCCTGATCCGCATCACGGACAATGGATGCGGAATTCCAAAAGAAGAAGTTCCACTGGCCTTTTTGCGGCATTCAACCAGCAAAATCCGCAGTGCAGAAGATCTGATGTGTGTACATTCTTTAGGATTCCGTGGGGAAGCACTCTCCAGCATTGCTGCTGTTTCCAGAGTGGAAATGATCACCAAACCAGCCGATGCCCTGACCGGCACCCGGTACGTGATCGAAGGCTCAAAAGAAATTGCAGACGAAGAAATCGGTGCTCCCGATGGCACAACATTTCTGGTCCGGGATCTGTTTTACAATACCCCTGCCAGACGCAAATTTTTAAAGACGGCACAGACAGAGGGCACCTACATCAGTGACATGCTGGAAAAACTTGCCCTGTCCCATCCGGATATTTCTTTTAAATATATCAACAACAACCAGACAAGACTGCACACTTCCGGAAACGGGAAAAAACGGGATCTCATTTACCATATTTACGGACGTGAGATTGCGGCGGCACTGTTAGAGGTAAACTACAAGGGAGAATATTTCTCCCTTTCCGGCTATATTGGAAAACCTGTGATTAACCGCGGAAACCGGAATTACGAAAACTATTTTATCAATGGACGCTACATCAAAAGTTCTCTGCTTTCCAGATCGATAGAAGAGGCTTATCATAATTTCCTGATGCAGCACCAGTATCCGTTTACAGTTTTGTATTTCACATTTCCGGGGGATACCCTTGATGTGAATGTACATCCGACAAAAATGGAACTGCGGTTTGGACACAATCAGGAAATTTACAAAGAATTGTGTGATGTTCTCTTCGGACTGCTTTCCCATAAGGAACTGATTCCGGAAGTTCCGGTAGATGAAGCAGAACATAAAAAAAAGAATCTTCCCCCGGCATACAAAGAACCGATTCCGGAACCATTTGAAAAGCGCAGAATCAATGAAATCCGACAGCAGCATCACCAGCCTCCGATTCCAGAAAAACCGGTTTCTCCTGTGGCTTCGCCTGTGCCATCAAAAAAAGCACCGGCATTTGAGCCGTATGTGCCACAGCATCCGGATAAAACCATGGTACGGGAATCCTTTGACCCGTTCCCAAAGCGGGAGGAAACAGCCTCTCCTGCAGATATTCCAAAAAAACAACCGGTTGGCGAACAGATGACGCTCGCCGCTGCTTCACCGGAATTTTTAACGGATGATGCCCGCAAAAAGCACCGCATCATCGGACAATTGTTTCAAACCTACTGGCTGATCGAATACGAGGATAAATTGTATATCATGGATCAGCATGCGGCACATGAAAAGGTACTTTTTGAACGGATGATGGCAAAATTAAAAGAAAAAGAATTTACATCCCAGGCAGTCAGCCCGCCCATTGTGCTGAGTCTGGATGCCCATGAGCAGGAAATGTTAGAGACGTATCTGCCGGAAATCAAAAAATTCGGGTATGAGATCGAAAATTTCGGTGGCAGAGAATATATGATCTCTGCCGTACCGGATAATCTGTACCATATTGACATGAAAGATCTGTTTATCGAAATGCTTGATGATTTTTCCAACCTGACCGGACGGCAGACGCCGGAACTGATTCTGGAAAAAGTAGCCACCATGTCCTGCAAGGCAGCGGTAAAGGGAAATCATAGACTGAGCCTGCCGGAAGTGGATGCACTCATGACGGAATTACTGACGCTGGAAAATCCGTTTTGCTGTCCACACGGCCGGCCAACCATCATTTCCATGTCAAAATACGAAATAGAGAAAAAATTTAAGAGGATTGTTTCATGAAACCACTTGTCATTCTTGCAGGTCCCACAGCCGTCGGAAAAACGGCACTGTCAATAAAACTTGCGAAAAAAATAAACGGCGCCGTTATTTCCGCGGATTCGATGCAGGTATATAAACACATGGATATCGGTTCTGCAAAAGTCATGCCGGAAGAGATGGAGGGAATCCCCCATTATCTGATCGATGTGTTAGAGCCGTCCGAAGAGTTTAATATTGTCCGTTTTCAGCAGATGGCAAAAGAGGCCCTGCAGCAGATCTATGCCGCCGGACAGATCCCGATTATCGCCGGCGGAACCGGATTTTACATCCAGTCCCTGTTGTACGACATAGACTTTTCCAAAGAGGAATCCGATACGGCATACCGTACAGAACTTACGGCATTTGCAAAAGAATACGGGGCGCATGCCCTGCATGAAAAATTAAAAGAAATTGATCCGGTTTCTTATGAAACCATTCATGAAAATAATATCAAACGGGTCATCCGTGCACTGGAATTTTACCATCAGAACCATACGCCGATTTCCGCACACAACGAAAAAGAACATCAGAAAACATCTCCGTATCGTTTTGCATATTTTGTACTGACGGACGAACGGGAAAAATTATACCGGCGCATTGATCAGCGTGTGGACTTAATGATGGAGCAGGGACTTCTTACAGAAGTAAAAACGCTATATGATATGGGATGCCGCAAAGATATGGTTTCCATGCAGGGACTGGGATACAAAGAAATTTTAGATTATCTGGACGGCAGCTGCTCCCTTGAGGAAGCGGTGTATGTGATCAAACGGGAAACCAGACATTTTGCGAAACGGCAGCTTACCTGGTTTCGCCGGGAAAAGGATGTCATCTGGCTGGACAAATCCGAATTCAATGACCGGGAAGATCAGATGTTACAGAAAATGACAGATGTTTTACACGAGAAAGGAATCATACAATGAATCAGTTACTGGAAGAAAAATATAAAGAACTTGGAATTTCCGAGAAAGTTTATGCATTTGGCGAAAAAATCGAACAGGAATTAAAAGAGCGTTTTGAAAAGATTGATGCAAATGCGGAATACAATCAGATGAAAGTCATTGCAGCCATGCAGAAAAACCGTGTGAGTGCAGAATGTTTTAATATTTCGAGCGGATACGGATATAATGATATGGGAAGAGATACTTTAGAGCGGGTATATGCAGACTGTTTTGGCGGGGAAGATGCGCTGGTCCGTCCACAGATCACCTGTGGAACCCATGCACTTGCGCTCGCTCTGATGTCCAATCTGCGTCCGGGCGATGAGCTTCTTTCTCCGGTCGGAAAACCGTACGACACTCTGGAAGAAGTAATTGGCATCCGCCCATCCAAAGGTTCCCTTGCCGAATACGGAATCACTTATTCCCAGGTGGATCTGCTGCCGGACGGTTCATTTGATTACGATGGAATCCGGAATGCAATCCATGAAAACACCCGCCTGGTAACCATCCAGCGCTCCAAGGGATACCAGACACGTCCAACGCTGTCGGTCGAGCGGATCGGGGAACTGATCACATTTATCAAAAATATCAAACCGGATGTCATCTGTATGGTTGACAATTGTTACGGAGAGTTTGTGGAAGACCGGGAGCCACTTGCAGTGGGAGCGGATATGATGGTCGGTTCCCTGATTAAAAACCCGGGAGGCGGCCTTGCTCCGATTGGCGGATACATTGTCGGGAAAAAGGAATGTGTGGAAAATGCGGCATATCGCCTGACTTCCCCTGGACTCGGAAAAGAAGTAGGAGCTTCGCTTGGTGTGATCCAGTCCTTTTATCAGGGCCTCTTTCTTGCACCGGCCGTTGTAAGCGGTGCCTTAAAGGGAGCCATTTTTGCGGCAGATATTTATGAAAAACTGGGGTATAAAGTGGTTCCGGACAGTACAGAAAGCCGCCATGACATTATTCAGGCTGTGGAATTTCAAAACCGGGATGCCATGATTGCTTTCTGTGAAGGAATTCAGGCTGCTGCACCGGTAGACAGCTATGTCACTCCGGAGCCATGGGCAATGCCTGGTTATGACTGTGACGTTATTATGGCAGCAGGTGCATTCGTACAGGGTTCTTCCATCGAACTTTCCGCAGATGGCCCGGTGAAACCGCCATATGCCGTTTATTTTCAGGGGGGTCTGACATGGTACCATGCGAAGCTTGGAATTCTCATGTCTTTACAGAAACTTTATGAACGCAACCTTGTTAATATAGATGAACTGTGCTAAAATAATATGAGTTTTCATGTGGCTTCGGAAAAGTAGAAAGGAACCTGTTTTGAGTCACATTTCAATGAAAAACCTGCCGGAATCGGAACGTCCTTACGAACGTTTTCAGATTCTTGGAGCAGAGGCGCTGTCGGATGCAGAGCTTCTTGCAATTATATTAAAGACAGGAGCAAAGGATTATACGGCTTTGGATCTTGCGCGTGATCTTTTGTCGGAGTGTCAGGGAAATCTTTTGAATCTGTATGAAATCGGATATGAACAGCTTTTAGAACGCAGGGGCATTGGCCCGGTCAAGGCAACACAGCTGAAAGCAATTGCGGAGCTTTCCAAGCGCATTGCCAGAACCGGACGCGGATATCATTTATCCATGAACTGTCCGTCTTCCATCGCCGATTATTATATGGAAGAACTCCGGCACCGCAGGGAAGAGGCTTTTATGGCAGCTTTCTTTGATTCCAAATGCAAATTTTTAGGAGACAGTGTGATCGCAACCGGGAGCATCAGTTATGCATATGTTTCTCCCATGGAACTGTTTCGCAAAGCACTGCTTCGAAATGCTGTTATGATCGTTATCCTGCACAATCATCCAAGTGGAGACCCAACTCCAAGCACAGAAGACAAAAAGCTTACCGAACAGATTCGGGCAGGCGCCTCGGTGTTGGGATTAACCCTTGCTGATCATATCGTAATCGGAGATCAGCAGTATTTCAGTTTTCGCGAAAATAAATTGTTATAACACAAGAAAAGGGAGAAGACAATGAGTAACAATATTTATGGTATTGACTTCGGTACATGTAATTTTAAAGTATTCAGTAAATCCAGTGGAAAAGTGGTATCTGAAAAAAACACCATTGCCATTATCAACAAAACGCAGATTTATGCGTATGGTGATGATGCCTATGCAATGTATGAAAAAGCACCGGAAAGCATCAACGTTACGTTTCCGGTTTCTACGGGAGTGATCGCAGATTACAATTTTCTGCAGACCATGATTTTTGATTATATTGAGAAAAAATTAAAAGGAAGAGTAAAGAATGCAGAATTTCTTGTCGCAGTACCGACAGACATTACCGATGTAGAAAAACGTGCATTCTTTGAACTTTTTTATAAAAGCAAATTTCGTCCGAAAAACGTTATGCTCTGTGAAAAACCACTTGCAGATGCCGTTGGACTTGGGATTGATGTAAATCAGCCTACCGGAGTCATGGTCGTGGATATGGGAGCAGATACGATCGAAATTTCTGTGATTTCTCTCGGAGGACTTGTACTCAGTGACCTGATGCATTTTGGATCCAACCGTCTCGATGAGTCCATCATCAGCTATATCCGCAGGGAATTTAATCTGGTGATCGGAAAGAAAACCGCCAAAGCATTAAAAGAAGAGCTTGGAAGCGGACTTCCGGGAAGACAGGAAACGATGACCGTTGTTGGTCTGGATGTCGTAAGCGGTCTTCCGGTGGAACGTGAAATTACCGCAGAGGTTGTCTATGAAGCAATCAAAGCAAATCTTGAATCGATCTGTTCGTCTATCAAACTGATTCTGGAGAAAACACCACCGGAACTTGCCAGGGATATTATCTATGCAGGTATTTATATCACAGGCGGCGGATCAAAAATCAAAGATCTTGACCAGTTGTTTACACAGATTACAAATATTAAAGTAAATACCTGTGAGAATCCGGAAGAGAGCGCAGTCCGCGGTCTTTCAAAGATTGCTACGGACTCCAAATATAAACGGATTCCATTCAGCATGAAAAATACTACGTTAAAGTAAGAAACAAGGATTCGAGGATTTTATGAAAAAATTTCGCAGTTTTCGCAATAAGAAAAAGCATCTTTCAAGTAAATATATTTTGCTGATCCTTACCGGCGTGTGTATTGTTGCTCTGTTTACGAGTCTGGTATTTAATCTTTCCGGAGGTCCTTTAAATTCGGTTGCCGGATATGTATTTGTTCCGATGCAGAAGGGAATCAACAATGCCGGTTCCTGGATTTCAGGAAAAGCAAATGACTTTCAAACACTTGGAGAAGTTTTAAAAGAAAACAAAAAGCTTCAAAATCAGGTAGACGATCTGACCAATCAGTTAAACGTCACAAAGCTCGAACAATACGAACTGGACAATTACCGGGAACTTCTGGATCTGGATGATAAATATTCCGGATATCAGAAGGTCGCAGCAAATGTGATCGCCATGGACGGAACCAACTGGTTTTCAAGTTTTACGATTGACAAAGGTTCCAAAGAAGGCATCAAAAAAGGCATGAACGTCATTGCCGGAAGCGGTCTGGTCGGAATCGTCACAGACGTCGGTCCGAATTTTGCCAAGGTGCGAAGCATCATCGATGATTCCAGTAATGTAAGTTCCATGGTTCTGACCACAAAAGATAATTTCAATGTCGGTGGCAGCTTAAAGTCCATGAATCAGGATAAAGTGTTACCATTTACAGAACTCCGGGATGAAGATGATAAGGTAAAGGTCGGCGATCCGGTCGTGACTTCTTATGTGTCGGATCAGTATCAGGAAGGAATTCTGATTGGATACATTGCCTCCATTGAAAAAAATGCAAATAACCTGACAAAATCGGGAACCATTACGCCGGTCGTTGATTTTCAGCATCTGCGGGAGGTGCTTGTCATTACGACACTCAAAGACACCGGAGAAAAGGAACTGTCTTCCCAGAAGGCATCCGATACTCAGACAGAAACACAGGACAATACCGAAACACAAAAATCACAGGAGTAGGAAATGCGTAGAAAAATTGTGCTTTTTATTATTATAGCAATCTGTTTTCTCTTACAGACAACCGTTTTTCGAGCTTTGACATTTGCCAATATCGGTCCGAATCTGCTGATTATTGTGGTGTCTTCTTTTGGACTCATGCGTGGGAAAAAAGAAGGGCTGTGGGTTGGATTCTTTTGTGGATTGCTTATCGACATATTTTTCGGGTTTTATCTCGGAGGATATGCTTTACTTTATATGTACATCGGTTACATTAACGGATTGTTCAAAAAAAGATTTTACCCGGATGATATTAAGCTTCCGATGATTCTGATCGGCTCGAGTGATATCGTAAATAACCTGATGATCTATATCGTTATGTTTTTTATGCGCAGCCGGTTTTCTTTCTGGTATTATTTTACATCCATCATACTACCGGAATTTGTTTATACCATGGTGATAACCATCTTTTTGTATTTTATTCTTCTCAAGATTAATCAGAAACTTGAGGAACACGAGAAAAGGAGAGCTATAAAATTTGAGTTATGATATCAAAGATTTTCTGAAGAAATTTTTCAGTTCGCGCCTTTTTGTGCTTGCTGCGGTATTTATCGTATTTTTCGGAATTATCCTTGCAAGAATCTTTACCCTTCAGGTCGTCAACGGAAAGTCTTATCAGGAAAACTTTTCTTTAAAGATTCAGATGAAGCAGCCGATCAATGCGGCACGTGGAAATATATATGACAAAAACGGAAAGCTTCTGGCTTACAATGAAATTGCATATTCCATTTCCATCAATGACAGTACAACCTATTCAAGCACAAAAGAAAAAAACAAGGCTGTCAATGCAGAACTTGCAGAGATTCTTACGGTTTTAAAGAATAACGGTGAAACGCTGAATAATGATTTCAAAATTGACCGGAAAAAAGACGGTACATACAGCTTTAATGTATCCGGTTCCTCGCTGAACCGTTTTCGCGCAGATGTTTTCGGAAAAAGTTCTGCCGATGATCTCGAATACGACAAAGATACCGGAATCGATGAGGCAAATGCAACCGCAGAACAGATTATGGAATATCTGATGGGAAAAGATAACTTTGGCATCAGTTCGAAATACGATGGGGATCTGGCATACCGTATCGTCGTTGTCCGTTATGCCATGCTTGGAAACCGCTTCGCAAGATACAAAGAAGTAAAAATCGCAACCGATGTTTCGGACAAGACCGTTGCTTACGTGAATGAGCATATGGACACACTGAGCGGAATTTCGGTCAACGAAGATATGATCCGGAAATACAACTACAGTGAATATTTTTCATCGATCATCGGATACACCGGACCGATTTCGGAATCGGAGTATACGGCACTGCACAAAAAGAATAAAGATTATACCCAGAATGACACCGTCGGAAAAGCCGGGCTGGAGCAGTATTACGAGACCTATCTGCGTGGGAAAAACGGAGAGCAGAAATTTTATATTGATAATGTAGGAAGAATTTCCGAAATTATCAGCAGCACCGATTCCGTAGCCGGAGATGACCTGTACTTAAGTATCGACGCAGATCTGCAGAAAGCTACCTATCTGGCATTGCAGAATGAGATTGCGGCGATTGTGTATTCCAATATCAAATCGGGCGAAATTCCGATCAACGATGTGTATACAGCCCTGATTGGCAACAGCGTCATCAACACAGAACACTTTTCAAAAGCGAAAGCCTCTGACACCGAAAAAAATGTGTTAAGTGTTTTTAAATCCCGGCAGAAGACAACGCTTGGAAAAATAAAACAGGAACTGACCAGTTCACCGGAAGCGTTGAATACAATGTCCGATGAAGTGCTGGATGAATTTACTTACATTATTTCCATGTTAAAAGACGATCAGGTACTCTTAAAAAATGAGATAGATACCAGTGATTCTGTTTACCAGAAATGGAAAAATCAGAAAATCAGCCCGAAAGAGTATTTAAGTTACTGTATCACACAGCACTGGATCGATATCAGCCAGCTGAATGTCGATGAAAAATATGCGGACTCAACAGAAGTATATGATGCATTATGCAAGTATATTCTAAAGAACATTAAGACAGATACGGAATTTTCCAAAATTATATACCAGTATATGATTACACGTGGCGAAATCTCCCCGCGTCAGCTCTGTCTGATTCTGTTCGATCAGGGAGTATTGGATTATGATGATGCAACAGTAAACAAATTGAAAAACGGATCGTTGTCTCCACGGGATTTTCTCATGAAAAAGATTTACAACATTGAGATTACGCCTGCACAGCTTGCACTTGAACCATGTATCGGTTCCTGTGTGGTGACGGATGAAAAAACAGGGGAAATTCGTGCCATGGTAAGTTATCCCGGATATGACAGCAACAAACTTGCCAATGGTGTGGATTCGGAATATTTTGCATCTCTGCAGCATGATAAATCTTCTCCGCTGCTCAATTATGCGACGCAGCAGAAGACCGCACCCGGTTCCACCTTTAAGCTGGTTTCCGCAACAGCCGGTCTGGCAGAAAACGTGATTACGACATCCGACCAGTTCCGGTGTACCGGAATTTATAATGACATCAGTAACAAACCAAAATGCTGGATTTATCCGGGCAGTCACGGACTTGACAATGTTTTCGAGGCAATTCGGGATTCCTGTAACGTCTTTTTCTATACGGTCGGCAACCGGCTGGCACAGAAAAAAACAGGATCTTATAATGATGCCAACGGTATTGATCTGATTCAGAAATATGCACATATCTATGGCCTGGATCAAAAAACAGGACTGGAGATTTCGGAAAGCAAATCATCTGTTGCGACAAAATATCCGGTTATGGCTGCCATTGGACAGAGTGATAACAACTATACCACCGTTGCATTGTCCCGCTATGTAACAGCCGTGGCCTCAGGCAAAAAATATAATTATCAGCTGATGAATAAAATCGTGGATGCAGATGGAAAGACGGTCAAAAAATATAAGGCCGACTATGAAGATATTTCGGACACCTTAACAAGCAGCCAGTGGGATGCCATTCATTCCGGCATGCGCGAAGTGGTTTCTACCATGGACCGCTTCCAGGGATTTGATATTCCGGTTGCCGGAAAAACCGGTACGGCACAGCAGGACGGACATGCCAATCATGGTCTGTTTGTTGGTTATGCGCCATATGATGATCCGGAAATTACCATCGCAGTACGAATTGCCAACGGTTACAATTCGCATAATGCGGCAACTGCGGCAAGAAATGTAATTTCATATTACTATAAAGAAACATCGATGAAAGATATCAAGGAAATGAAAGCAGCCGGTGCCAACGGTAACATAAGAAACTCTGTTGCCGATTAGTCACATAGATTACAATTTAAACTAACAGGAGGTTTATTTCATGGGTGAAGCAATTGTTTTCACTTCAGGAAAAGGCGGTGTTGGCAAGACTACAACAATTGCCAACATTGGCGCAGGACTTTCACGGTTAGATAAAAAAGTCATCATGCTTGATACAGACATGGGACTTCGGAATTTGGATGTTGTAATGGGAATGGAAGATCAGATCCAGTATAATCTGATCGACCTTCTCGAAAACAAATGCCGGTTAAAACAGGCATTGATCCGGGACAAGCGTTATCCGAATCTGTTTATGATTCCCGCAGCTCTCCGCTGCAGAAAGATTATGGATTATGAGAGTAAGCTGTATACGCTGATTTCCCATTTAAAACAGGAATTTGATTTCTGTCTGATTGACTGTCCGGCAGGAATCGAAGACGGGTTTCACTTTGCCGTATCTGCAGCAGATCGTGCAGTAGTTGTTACATCTCCGCATATTTCTGCTGTGCGGGATGCAGGAAGAGTCATCTGTCTGCTGGACGGTATGCGGCTTTCACAGATTGATCTGCTGATCAATGCCTACAATGCCCGTATGGTGCGAAAACACGATATGCTTTCGCAAAAAGATGTAGAAGATATTTTAGGACTTTCGGCAATCGGTGTAATTCCTGCCGATGAAAGAATTGTCGTAAGCCAGAATAAGGGAATACCTGTACTTTCCATGCACACAAAGGCCACTCGTGCATTTATGACCGCCGCAAGAGCATTCGCAAATCCACGTGTGATTCCGGTGGATCTGAATAAAGAAGATCCCTGCATCCGGCAGGGAAAAATATATCTGGGCGGAAAGGAATGTGAGTATGAAGGTTAATCGTTTTTCCCACAGACAGGACGGTTCCGGACCAATTGCCCGTGAACGTCTGAAATTAATGGCAGAATCCGCACCGTTTGAACATTCACCTGCTGCAGCAAGGCGAATGAAAAAGGAAATTTCAGATATTATTTCAAGGTATTTTGAATTTTCTCCGGATGACTATGAGATAAGAGTTGTTTTGAAACAAAACAGGAAAAGAGCTTAAGATGTTAAAACAATACAAACTTAGAAATTATCATTTTCAATTGGTGATCAGCATACTGGTTTTAAATATCATCGGTATCCTGATCATTGGAAGTGCCAAACATTCTGTACAGAAAATGCAGATCTTAGGATGTATCATCGGTATGGTGGCGATGGTCATTGTATCCTTGATGGATTATTCCTTTATTCTGAGATTTACCTGGTTGTATTATATCGGAATCATTGTCCTGCTTGGTCTGGTTATGACAGGTATTGGTGACAGTGCCGGTGGAGCACAGCGCTGGATTGATTTTGGAGGTTTTCGTTTTCAGCCTTCCGAGCTGGCAAAAATCGTGCTGATTTTATTTTTCGCACGCTTTTTTTCCAAATATGCAGAGAACCTGAACACGGTAAAAACCATAGGTCTTTCTTTTGTCCTGATCGGAATTCCTCTGCTTTTGATTGTAAAGCAGCCGGATACTTCAACTTCCATCGCAATTGCATTAATTTTTATTAGCCTCTTGTTTATTGCCGGATTAAGTTATAAAATAGTATTAACCGTTTTGGGAATCTGTATTCCGACAGGATTGATAGGAATTACCGTTATACTTCGTATGGCACAATCCTCGGGAGATTACCGTTTCGGTCGAATTATGGCATGGTTATATCCACAGGACCCCAGATGGTCGGATATCGCAGCACAGCAGCAAAATTCGATTATGGCAATTGGATCAGGCCAGTTATGGGGGAAAGGCCTGAACAATTCTGCGGCCACATCCATGAAAAATGCGAATTATATCATTGAGCCACAGACAGATTTCATTTTCGCTGTTGCCGGTGAGGAACTCGGTTTTATAGGTACCATGGTAATTGTCCTTTTATTGCTGTTTATTGTGATAGAATGTATTCTGATCGCACGGAAGGCAAAGGATCTCGCAGGAAGACTGATCTGTTGCGGCATGGCTGCACTGATTGGATTTCAGAGTATTTTTAATATTTTTGTTGCCACCGGTCTGATGCCGAATACAGGAATTCCGCTTCCATTTGTAAGTTACGGATTGACTTCTTTGCTTTCTTTGTATTTGGGAATGGGGTTTGTATTAAATGTTGGATTACAGCCGAAAAAATATTAGGGGGAATTGTTTAATGAATATTGGACTTGTAGCACATGACTCAAAAAAGAAATTAATGCAGAATTTCTGTATCGCATATCGTGGAATTCTGGCAAAAAACCAGTTGTTTGCAACCGGAACAACCGGACGTCTGATCGAGGAGGTTGCCAACCTCCAGATACATAAATATCTCGCAGGACATCTGGGAGGTTCCCAGCAGCTTGGTGCACAGATCGAGCACAATGAAATTGATCTCGTAATCTTTCTGCGTGATCCTCTGAAACCAAAGTCACATGAGCCGGATGTCAACAGCATTGTGCGGCTTTGTGATGAGCACAATATCCCGCTTGCAACCAATCTTGCCACAGCGGAGCTTTTGATTAAATCTTTGGATAGAGGAGACCTTGACTGGCGTGAAATGTACAAATAGAACTCATCATTTAAAAATAAAACTGCTATGTATTTCCTGCATAGCAGCTCTTTTTATGAACGGATGCGGAACCGGTAAGACCGCGGATATCCAGAATCCATACTCCCTGACGGGAGATAATTCTTCCGTCAGCAACCAGTTTTTTGCAAGAAATCTGTGTGTGACAAACGATATTAATTTTGGCACGGATCAGGTTCATGCAGATTATGCCGAAGGAGCTGGTGTTTTTGATCTGACAACCAAAGAAGTACTGTACAGCCAGAACCTTTTCGAAAAACTGTATCCGGCAAGTACCACAAAAATTCTGACAGCCTATATCATTATCCGCAACTGTGATCTGGATGATAAAGTAACCGTCAGTGCGGATGCCATTGCAAATATGGCGGATTCTTCCAAATGCGGACTTGCTGCCGGAGATGTACTTACTGTCCGGGATTTACTGTATGGACTGTTACTTGTCAGCGGAAATGATGCGGCAAATGTTCTTGCCGAATATTATTCCGGGTCAATTGATAAATTTGCAGAGGAAATGAATCGCGAAGCAAAAGCCCTAGGAGCAACACAGAGTCATTTTGTCAATGCAAACGGTCTGCCGGATGATGATCATTACACAACGATTTACGATATGTATCTGATCTTTCAGGAAGCAATCCAGACACAGGATTTTATTGACATTATCCATACCAAAAGTTATGATGCTGCTTATCAGAATGCATCCGGTAATACCGTGACACAGACATGGGAAAGTACAAACCGGTATTTAAACGGTCAGACAACCGAACCGGAAGATATTACCGTAATCGGTGGAAAAACCGGTACCACAAACGCAGCGGGATACTGTCTTGTTTTGTATTCAAAGAATAAAAAAGGTGATGATATTGTCAGTATCGTTTACAAGGGAAAAACACGTTCCGATATGTATACACTGATGAATCAGATTCTTTCCACGTTTGCGAATTAATGATTGTATTTCCTGTGCAAATATACTATAATTATGGTTATAAAGAACCGTTTTTTGTGACTTTTTATATTTGCAGGAGGAAGTGCCATGATTGAAATCATTTGTGGGGAAAAGGGAAAAGGAAAGACCAAGGAACTTTTAGAAAAAGTCAATCACACCGTCAGTACCGTTACCGGGAGTGTTGTTTATCTTGACAAAAGCCAGAAACATATGTATGAGTTAAACAATAAAGTCCGTCTGATCAATGTAGTGGATTATCCAATTACAAACTGTGATGAATTTTTAGGGTTTATCTGTGGGATTGTATCCCAGGATCACGATCTGGAAGAAATGTATCTGGACAGTTTTCTTACCATTGCATTCATTGAATCCGATCAGGACATGGTAAGGGCGATTGAAAAACTGGATATTATCAGCGAAAAATACAAAGTCCGTTTTATTTTAAGTATTTCCAAAAATAAAGCGGATCTGCCGGAATATGCACAGGCGAAAGTAACGGTTTCGCTCTAAGAGATCCCCGTTTACGGAAGATGGGAGTGCTTCTTATTGAGAACACTCCCATCTTTTTTGTGTCTAATCCTCCAGAGAGGAACGGATTCTTCCGTAAAAGCTGATCAGATATAATCCGCTGAGTCCTACCAGCGCATATATGACACGCGTCAGCCAGGTCCCGTTTCCAAAGATAAAGGAAACCAGATTAAACTGGAAAAATCCAATCAGTCCCCATACAATACATCCAATTACTGCTAATGTTAAAAGGCAGTTATCAAGCCATTTCATTCTTCTTACCTCCATTTTTTATCCATAGTATGGAACAAAAAATTAAAATTATACACATTTCTTCTGATGATTGTATTTGCAGTTTGAAAATGGTAAGATAGAAGTATCAATCAGTGAGGTGGACTTTTTTGGCACGCAAACAGAATGTTGTACGAATGCATCATGGTCTGAATTTAAATATCGGAATCGTGATTTTTGTAATTATAATTATCTATGTCATCTTTAACCTTATATCGTATCTGACTTCCAGCCCGGTTGCTGAATACGAAGTGGGGCAGGGAACCATTGCAACAAACCATGTTTATCACGGACTGATTCTGCGCGATGAGACGGTTGTCTATGCAGGACAGAGCGGTTATATCAATTACTATCTGAAAAACGGGGCAAAAGCCTCTGTCAATGACGTAGTCTATTCCATTGACACCAGCGGAGAACTTTCCCAACAGATTTCAGATGTCGCATCCAATGGCGACACCCTTGACACCGAAACACTGAATGAAGTTTCCTCTGAACTGGATGTTTTCCGGAATTCTTATGACTCCAACACGTTTTCTTCGGTTTATACATTCAAAAACGAACTCAATGCACAGCTGACACAGACCCTCAGTATGAATGCCCTCAGTTCTTTAAATGAAGATGTGAAAGCCGCTGTAGAAAACAATACGTTTTACAAAAAGAAGTCAGAAAAACCCGGAATTATCGTATATTACACGGACGGCTATGAAAGTGTCACCACAGACAACTTTACTGCCAATCAGTTTAACATGGCAGATTACAAAAGAAATTCTCTGGATGATCAGGAACAGGTCACGGCAAATACCCCTGCCTACAAACGGATTGACAGTGAAAAATGGAATATTCTGTTGCCAGTATCAGAGGATATGGCAAAACAGCTAAAAGATAATGAGTATATTAAAATCCGTTTCTGCAAGGATGATTTTACACTGACAGTCCCTTATTCCCTGACCAAAAAAGACGGAAGTTATTATGTAAACCTGAGTTTAAAAACGGCAATGATCCGTTATGTAAATGATCGTTTCATTGATGTGGAACTTGTCGTATCCGAAAAAACCGGTCTGAAAATTCCGAATTCGGCCATTACAAAAAAACAGTTTTATACGGTTCCAAAAGAGTATTTTACACAGGGAGGCGATTCATCCGATCCCGGACTTATGATAGAAAACCATACCGGAAATACCGGTTCGGTAACACTGGTTCAGCCAACGATATACTACGAAACGGATGATTTTTACTATATTGATGATGAAACCGTTTCTGCCGGCGATGTTGTGGTAAAAAACAATTCTTCCGGGACGTATACCATCGGCAGTGATGTGGACAAGCTCACTGGTGTTTATAATATCAACAAAGGATATGCCGTATTTAAACAAATTGATATTCTTGCACAAAACAATAAATATACCATCGTTGATACAGGCACTTCCTACGGAGTCGCCCTGTATGACCATATTGCCTTAGACGGCAGTAAAATAAAAGAAAACCAGCTGGTTGTAAAATAAAAGGAGTGTATACATGATGGATTTACAGGAAAACCTGCAACAGGTAGAAGCAAATATATGCAAAGCATGCGAAAACGCAGGAAGAAAACGCAGTGATGTGACATTGATCGCTGTCAGCAAAACCAAGCCAATCGAAATGCTTCAGACAGTATATGATCTGGGGCCGCGTGATTTTGGAGAGAATAAAGTTCAGGAAATGTGTGAGAAAATGGAAGTTCTTCCAAAAGATATCCGCTGGCATATGATCGGACATCTGCAGACGAACAAAGTGAAATATATCATTGGAAAGACAGAACTCATCCATTCGGTGGACAGTCTTCATCTGGCAAAAGAAATCGAAAAACAGGCGGCAAAACAAAACGTAACCGTCTCGATTCTTGTCGAGGTCAATATTGCAGAAGAGGAGAGTAAATTTGGTATTCATAAGGAAGAAACCATTTCCCTTATCCGTCAGATTGCCGCTTTGCCGCATATCCAAATCCTTGGGCTGATGACGATTGCACCATTCGTGGAAAATCCGGAAGACAACCGCACTTACTTCCGGCAGATTCGCCAATTATCTGTTGACATTGACGCACAAAACATAGATAATGTACGTATGGATATTTTGTCCATGGGAATGACCGGAGATTATATGGTTGCAATTGAAGAAGGTGCAACCATGGTTCGCGTTGGAACCGGAATTTTCGGTGAAAGACATTATCAAAAATAAGGTGGTAAAAAATGAGTATTATTGATAAATTTCTCGATGTCATGCGTTTAAATGATGATGATTACGAATTTGATAACGAAGATTACGATTACGATGAAGAAGAGGATTATGAGGTAAAAGAAAAAAAACCTTCCCGCAGAGAACGCAAAAAAGAAGAGGAACAGCAGCAGACCGCAGCAACTTTTGATATTTCCGAAAAGCAGAGGCAGAAGCAGCAGAATAAAATTACACCAATCAACCGAAACCGCCGACAGGGACAACCGGGAATGGAAGTATGTGTGATCAAGCCAACTACCATTGAAGATGAGATTGAAATAACAGAAACCTTATTAAATGGACGTACCGTTGTAATCAACATGGAAGGACTCAGTGTAGATATTGCACAGCGGATCATCGATTTTACTTCCGGTGCTACCTTTGCCATGCATGGAAATCTACAGAAGATCTCCAATTACATCTTCCTTGCAACTCCAAATGGTGTTGACATTTCCGGAGATATTCAGGGACTTATGGAATCTTTTGATTTACCAGGATTAAATTAATAATATGAACGAACAGGAATTATGCCGGAAGCGTCTTTTGGATCTTTCCAGACAGGCGGACCGGAAAGGAATTGTATTATTCAGTGATTTTTTAAATTTAAATGAACAGAATATTTTTCATAGTCTGCAGAAGGAACTGTATACTACAGCAAAACTATCCGGTGGCTATGAGCGGGCAGAGCGTCAGATGGTTGCATTTATCCCTGATGCTCTTTGTTATGAATGGTCTTATCCGTTTGTTTGTATCCATGCGGTTCCCCAGTATCCAAAATATGCGGAAAAACTTACGCATCGCGATGTACTGGGGGCACTGATGCACCTTGGGCTGGACCGGAGTAAAATCGGGGATATTGTTCTGCTGGAAAATGACATTTATATCTTTTGTTCAGAAACCATCTCCAGTTTTATTATGGATCAGTTTACGCAGATCCGCCATACCATGATCCGGAGTTCGATTATCGAAGATGTCAGTACCCTTAAAGTCCATCCCGTTTTTGAGGAACACGATGATATGGTTGCTTCTAACCGCATTGATGCCATTATTGCGCGGGCATATCATTTATCCCGGTCGGAAGCTGCCGCATATCTTACCGCTGAGAAAGTTTTCATTAATGGACGTTGCATTACAAACTGCAATCAATCCTGTGACAACGGAGATATTGTTTCGGTTCGCCAAAAAGGGCGTTTTGTTTTTGAAACCGACCAGTCTCTCAGCAAAAAAGGAAAACTTCGCGTCCGGTTTATGATTTATAAGTAAGGAGAGAACAATGAATCAGAGAAAGACAAAAAAATATATGGGATACAGCGGTCTGCTTGTTATTCTTTTAATTGCCATCGACCAGTTTACCAAATGGCTTGCCTATACCCATCTGTACCAGAAACCGGATGTGTCTGTGATTGATGGGGTATTCCAGTTAAAATATCTCGAGAATGACAGTGCTGCATTTAGTCTGGATCCGGTTTCTATTCTGCAGCGGATTTTTCATTTTACTTATTTTGACAGCCATCCGGAAGCTTTTTTGATGGCAAAAATGATCTTTTTTGCCGTACTGACCATCGTTGTGCTTGTTTTACTGGCTATTGTGTATCAACGAATTCCATTGAACCGCCGTTTTCTTCCGCTGAATATCATAGCCGTCGGAATCTTTGCAGGGGCGGCAGGAAACCTGATTGACCGTGTAATACATCACTATGTCATTGATTTCTTTTATTTCAGCCTGATCAATTTTCCGATTTTTAATGTCGCAGATATTTATGTAACACTTTCTGCAGTCGCATTGATCATTGCTGTGCTTTTTTATTACAAGGAAGAAGATTTTTCTTTGATTTTCACTGGAAAACTGTAAGATGAAAAGGAGTCCTAAAACCGTGCAGGAAGAATCATTTGAAGTACAGTACACACAGGAAGGGGAGCGTCTGGATAAAGTTCTTTCCGAAATTTATCCGGATTTCTCCCGTTCTTTTTTTCAAAAGCTGATAAAAGACAAACAAATTCAGGTAAACGGGGCAGTACAAAAGGCCAGTTATCCGGTACATACAGAAGATCTCATACGTGTCACCATTCCGGATGCTGTCGAAACGACCATTGAACCGGAAAACATTCCGCTGGACATTCTGTATGAGGACAATGATGTCCTGATTGTGAACAAACCCAAAGGGATGGTTGTACATCCATCGGCAGGACATTATTCCGGAACACTGGTAAATGCTATCATGTATCACTGCAAAGATTCATTAAGCGGCATCAACGGACAGATACGTCCGGGAATTGTTCATCGTATTGATATGGATACAACCGGTTCCCTGATTGTATGCAAAAATGATGAAAGTCACGTAAACATTGCAGAGCAGATCAAAGAACATACCGTCAACCGCATCTACGTTGGCATTGTCTGCGGAAATGTAACAGAAGATGAGGGAACCATCGAAGGCGCGATTGGAAGGCATCCGGTTGACCGCAAAAAAATGGCTGTCAATGAGAAAAACGGAAAACCGGCAATTACTCATTATAAAGTTCTTGAACGTTTTGGAAATTATACTTATATGCAGTTTCAACTGGAAACCGGACGAACTCACCAGATCCGTGTACACATGGCAAGCATCGGGCATCCGTTACTCGGAGATACTCTGTATTCCAGTGGCAGATCACCGTTCAAACATTTGCAGGGGCAGACGCTCCACGCAAAAACAATAGGATTCGTTCATCCAAAAAGTGGAGAATATATGGAATTTTCTGCTCCTTTGCCGGAATATTTTGATAATTTGCTAAAATTGTTGAAATCCAGGTCCTAAATGTTGTATAATATGTATATACTTTAAGAGATTACTTAAAGAATTTATGACATCGGAGGTAATGGGTATGGGCAATTATATTTATACAATCGGAAGAGAACTTGGAAGTGGTGGATACACCGTTGCAAAACTTTTAGCAGAACGTCTTGGAATCAAGTTATATGATAAAGAACTTTTGGCACAGGCAGCAAAAGATTCTGGTTTTTGCGAAGAAATTTTCGAAAATCATGATGAACGTCCAACCAACAGTTTTCTGTATTCCTTAGTAATGGATACATATACCGGCGGAAATTATTCTGCAGCACCGTTTTTGGATATGCCGCTTAATCACAAAGTATTTTTAGCACAATTTGATACCATAAAAAAGATTGCATCTGAGGAGTCCTGTGTAATTGTCGGCCGCTGTGCAGATTACGCACTGGCTTCTAATCCGGACTGTCTGAGCATCTTTGTACATGCAGATATGGACGATCGTATCAAGCGTGTCAGCAAACGTGAGGATGTCACGGAATCAAAAGCCAAAGATATGATCCAGAAAAGAGATAAGCAGCGTTCCAGCTATTATAATTATTACACCTGTAAGAAATGGGGAGACTCCAGAAGCTATGATCTGACACTTAACACAAGTAAGATCACACCGGAGGCGTGTGTCGACATTATTCTGGATTTTCGAAAGAAAATGGAACAGAAGAAATAAAGCAATTCCGCTCTGAAAAAAGGAACCGGTCTTAAGGTCCGGTTCCTTTTCTTGTATACTTTAAAAATCTATTGAAAATATTAAGAGGAATGAAATCCATGCGATTTGTAATACAACGTGTCACTGAAGCAACATGTGAAGTTGATCAAAAAATTACCGGACAGATAACAAACGGCTTTTGCGTCCTGATCGGAATTGCAGAAACCGATACCAAAAACATTGCCGATAAAATGATTCGAAAACTCCTTGGGATGCGCATCTTCGGTGATGAAAACGGAAAAACAAACCTGTCTTTACATGATATCGAAGGCTCCCTGTTATTAATATCACAGTTTACATTATATGCGGACTGCCGGAAGGGAAACCGTCCATCTTTTATCAAAGCCGGAAATCCGGAACTTGCAAACAATCTCTACGAATATATTATTGCAAAATGCAAAGAAGAAATTCCGGATGTACAAACCGGAATCTTTGGTGCAGATATGAAAATTTCTCTGGTAAACGATGGGCCTTTTACCATATTGCTGGATTCTGAAGATCTTGCATAATGGCTTGCAAAGGCATACGCGGAGTGATATCCTGATTTTATCAGGAAAACTATTCGTTAAACTTAGGTTTTGCGAATAGTTACACACCTAACTTTCCATACCCTGCATGGCTTTCAGACCATACTTTTCCGCAGACGTGACATACTGTTTTCCCTTGGCACTTGCAAGCATCTGGAAGCTATCATACGCATTTCTAAGATCATCCGTCTGAATGAACTTATAATTACTGTGTGGAATCTTGCGTTTTTTCATAACATCAACTTCATGCAGGAATTGTTCATAATCATCCACGTCATATTTACGCAGTTTCGTAACGCGCCCAAAATAACCGCGCCTGCACTCAATTACATGAGTACACAATTCACGAATAGTTTTGTCAACGCGCCCAAAACGCTGCGCTGTTCCCACAATCTGTTTACCATTTCCTTTACGGTTCTGAGTCAGCATGGTCACCAGTTCAAACGGAAAATTCTGATAATCACGCGAATTAAACTCATTCTGTATTTCATCATAGCCAAAAATCACAGGTTTGTCATAATCTGACAATAAATCGCGCCAATGCGTCAGCTTAAAATCTTCATCCCGAAAACCGTAATTTGTGCAAATATATATCTTATCACCGTATTTTTTCCGCATGCGTGTCAAATACTCCGTCAATGCCATAGTTTTTCCCTGTCCGTACAATCCACAGTACAGCCATATCCCATACAGGTGTATTTTCCGTGGATATTTAAAGTACCTGTAAATATCCCTGCACCACCACGGCAGAACACGAAACAGGAACGGCAACCAAAAGCCCAATACGAGCACCACAACAACCAATCCAACCATTTTCAAAATTCCCATTTTTTTATTTTCTCCATTCTTTACTTTTTCTCACACAACACCACGTTACAGGCTGTTTTAAATGCACGGTGGCAAACAAGCCGGATTCCATGCCACAAGAAACCGGATGCGCCACCGCTATCCATCAATACTTCCCCCACTACAATCCGATCACGCAAAAAAACGCGTGTCGGGTCTCATGTCCGTTCCTACACGGTTTATCACGTTCTCCGAGACATTCCGACTATTAGGTTAACGGAAGGAGTTTCCAAACGAATATAAGAACCCCAGCCGTGGTTTTTACACCAATCCAAAACATAACTGACCCCATGACAAGCAGAAACAAGTCAGCCCCCATGACATAAGACCCATATTGGATAACCGTTGCAAGCGCGCCTATCATGTCCACAGGCAGGGAAAGCAGTTTAAGACCGGACACAGCACCACAAAGCAGTGTAACAACGATATTCACGAAAAACTCTATAATCATTATTCTGCACTTCCTTTCCCCTGCTTATCACTCTGACTTAATGCACGGACACCGCCTACAATAGATATAGCAGGCTGTCCGATAAAGCCAAGAAACATGTTAATGTTAAACAACACAAGCAACAATGCAATAAAACCACGTATCACAGACCTAAAAAATGAAATCCCTTTCATGACAAGCCCTGCATCCAATATCGTCACTTTTTTTCCATACAGCACACACGTAACGTCTGTAAACTCTTTCGAACCACTAGCAAGAGCCGTGAGGTCATAGGACGCAAGCAGACCAAGAAAGGACTTATTAAGCCTATCCATTGCACCATCAAGAAAACCATCTTCAGGAATGAAAAGTTTTTTAATAAACTTCCCTATGGCTTCCGGTATAGACAAAATTCCATCAACAATCTTTCCCAACGTATCGCTAAAGGCATTAAATATCGTAGTACCAATTTTTTTAAGGACTTTCTTAATAAATTTAAAACTTGTTTTAACAAAATCAATAAACGGCTTAAAAAAATCATAAACTTCACCTGCTATTTTACCCACCTTATCAGCTATCGTCTGTAATGCCGTTTTAAAGGCATCAAATATCAGTGCAGGAAGTTCCTTAATTTTGGCAAGAATACCAGACAACCAATTAACAATGCCATCCAAAATACCGCCACTGTCAGAATTTCCCTTGTCTGAATCCTCACCACTTTCGGTAGTTCCTTGATGTTGTCCGTCCAATTTACCGGTTGCGAAAAAAAAACCGTATCAGCAGAATCACAAACCCATTTATTATCTACAAGCTTAGCAGTACCGCCCCTTACGTCATAATTTGACCATATTAAATCATTGCCATAAGTTGAAATACCTAAATAACCATCGTCCGTCTTAGAAAAGGAAAAATTTGTATGATACCAATATGAACCATTACTGCCCTTAATTATAGCATCACCCAAAGTTGTACCTGGTTCAATCCAATCGCTCCACTTTCCATCAATTAAAACCTTTTTTAAAGGCTTATCAGACGAGACAACGACCCAAGCATCACCCATACTGCGGACATATACATACTGCTTTATATCATCTTTTTTAAATATGTTATCTTTAGCCCATACAATGAAATCCTGATCGGCTTCAGTGATTTTATAATCACATTCCTGCTTTGCCGCATATACCGGAGACACACCCACAAACAAGGCACAGATAAAACAAAAGGCAAATGCAAGCAACACATTCCTCATACCCTGCAAATGCCTTTTTTCTTTCCTTTCTTCCATATCATCCCATCCTTTCATTATACAATCTATAAAGCATCTGTGCGCGTGGGGACAGTGCCCCACCGCGCACAACAGACTTTTTATAAGAACTTGTATACAATTCTTGGAATGAGTGATACACCAATCATTACACCCATAATCGCGATTCCAACCGGAAGAAGAACCCCGAGGTTATCGTTCAAAGTAGTTGTAATAGGTGCAAGCATTTCTGCCGTCACAAGTGCTCCTTTCATACCGTTACCCCCTTTCCCACGCTAAAACCGCGTGAAATATTCTATATATCGGTAGTAAAGAACACATAAGAGTATGACTACAGCAAATGCCACGATATAATCAAAGTATTCATTGATACGCACCAACAAGCCGTTAATACTTGCAAGAAGCATGTACAGGTCATCAAGCGTTACATTACTACCGGTAGTAAGAGCCGAACCGCTGGTTACAACAGCGACAGGGCTACTTGCTAACAACATGGAAGTCCACCAGATAAGCACGGTTTCCGGAAAGTTCATAATCAAACTTGATTTCTTTCCCGATATGTGATGGGTTCAGTTCATCAACCCTTTCGGCAGGAAGAAAAACTTCCTCAACCTTAGAACCACAACAACCGTTATCAATATCCCTCTGTGAAAAATCACTTACAACCTGCGCAACGCAATAACGTTCCCCTTTCTTGGACGTAAAACGCTTATACCCTACTAATTTACTCATTTTCTTTTCCTCTCTTTCTATGTGCTTTTTACCGGGCAATATTTAGTTGTCAAGGTTCGCTTGCGTTTTCACAAACTTGCTGATAAAATAAAGATTGGAATAATTACTTTATCTATTTGCGTGGGTGCATTTAGGTTCCCATCCTAAGTTACAACTAGAGGGTTTCCGGTGCACCCACAACAACCGAGACAACATTGTAAAAGTTAGTAACAAGTTATTAACCTTTACATGATATATTATAGCATGAGGTTAATAACTTGTCAATAAAAAGTTATTAACCTATTTCAAGTTTTTCAGAGGTGATATATGCCAACTAAAAAACCCGTAATACAAATAGTATTAACTGAAAAGTATAGCAAAAAGCTAGCTTATATTGCTAAAGAAGAAGAACGTAGCAAGTCAAACCAAGGTGCACGTATAATAGAAAAATTCATAGATGAATACGAAGAAAAACACGGAGAAATCAGTCTGGACGCTGTCTCTTATACACATCTGACGCTGCCGACGATAAGGCTC
>ERZ1027033.290-NODE-290-length-32391-cov-5.471827_pt1 | contig 32391 bp, 36 predicted proteins | sample MGYA00519444_ERZ1027033 | MGnify/ENA primary metagenome ERZ1027033 (study PRJEB26926, sample SAMN06164887) | human gut metagenome | biome: ENVO:00009003; feature: ENVO:2100002; material: ENVO:00002003 | host: Homo sapiens | place: USA | collected 2012 ...
TTCTCTCAGCAGCCGGTACTTTCGGGAGTCCTGGCATGGTCATGATCTCGCCTGTGAGGGCTACGATGAAGCCTGCTCCTGCGGAGATCTTGAGGTTACGTACAGTAACTTCGAAGTCTGTCGGTGCACCGAGTTTGGTCTGGTCATCTGTCAGGCTGTACTGTGTCTTGGCTACGCAGATCGGGCAGTTGCCGAATCCGAGAGCCTCAAGCTGTTTTGCCTGTTTCTGAGCGTTTGCTGTAAGAACTACTCTCTTGCCGCCGTATACTTTCTGTACAATCTGGTTCAGCTTGTCCTCGATAGAACCTTCCAGTTCGTATGCGTAGGAAAAGTCGTTTGGTTCTTCAACAAGACGGATCACTTCTTCTGCAAGTTTGATTCCGCCTTCGCCGCCTTTTGCCCATACTTCAGAAAGAGCAACGTTTACACCAAGTTCTTTACATTTTGCTTCTACAAAGTCAAGCTCTGCCTTTGTATCTGTCGGGAATGCATTGATAGCAACTACGCATGGAAGTTTGTATACGTTCTTGATGTTGCTTACGTGTTTCAGAAGGTTCGGGATACCTTTTTCCAGTGCTTCCAAGTTCTCGTTGTTGAGGTCAGCTTTTGCCACGCCGCCGTTGTATTTCAGGGCACGTACAGTAGCTACGATAACTACTGCACTTGGATGCAGGTCTGCCATACGGCATTTGATATCCAGGAATTTCTCTGCTCCGAGGTCTGCACCGAAGCCGGCTTCTGTGATCGCATAATCAGCGAGCTTCATAGCCATCTTGGTAGCTGTTACGGAGTTACATCCATGAGCGATGTTTGCGAACGGTCCGCCGTGAACGATTGCCGGAACATGCTCCAGTGTCTGTACAAGGTTTGGTTTCAGGGCATCCTTGAGGAGGGCTGTCATAGCACCTTCTGCATGAAGATCTCCGGCTGTTACCGGTTTCTGCTCGGAAACTTTACCGTATGTATATCCGATGATGATTCTGGAAAGTCTTTCTTTCAGGTCTTTGATGTCACTTGCAAGACAGAGAACTGCCATGATCTCGGATGCAACTGTGATGTCATATCCGTCTTCACGAGGCATTCCGTTTGTCTTTCCGCCGAGTCCGTCTACTACATTACGAAGCTGACGGTCGTTCATATCCACGCATCTTCTCCATGTGATCTTACGTGGGTCGATGTTCAGTGCATTGCCCTGGAAGATATGGTTGTCGATCATTGCTGCAAGAAGGTTGTTTGCTGCACCGATCGCATGGAAATCACCTGTAAAATGAAGGTTGATGTCTTCCATTGGAACTACCTGTGCATATCCGCCGCCTGCTGCACCGCCCTTAACACCGAATACCGGTCCGAGGGATGGCTCACGAAGTGCTACCATAACGCTCTTGCCAAGCTTCTGCATACCATCAGCAAGACCTACGGTTGTAGTGGTCTTTCCTTCACCTGCCGGTGTCGGGTTGATCGCGGTTACGAGGATCAGCTTGCCGTCCTTTTTGTCACTTTCTTTCAGAAGATTGTAGTCGATTTTTGCTTTGTATTTACCATACTGCTCCAGATATTTGTCATCAATACCTGCTTTCTCTGCAATCTTGGTAATCGGCTCCATTGTGCACTCCTGTGCGATTTCGATGTCACTTTTGAATCCCATAATATTACCTCCCGCGTTTTATTTTTATTATATACAATGAGGATTTCCCTCTTTTTGTATTCAGAGGTCTGACATGGTAAAGATCAGATCACTTTTGCAAAGGATTTAAGTGATCCGATGATCACATCTCCCATAACGGCCATGTCTTCCGCCTGGAAGGATACTGGGAAATTATCGGAAAACAGGATCTGTGAGGACGGTGGAAATTCATCATCACCCTCCCACAGGATCATCTGTACCAGATATCCCGGAAAGATTTCAAGCTGGTATGCAATATCGCCATGTGCTACAGGAACACAGTGGATATGCTCCATGATCGCCTGAAAATCCTTAATACGATTTCCGTAGGAGAAAGCCAGACGCTTGATGCATCTGCCGTCAAACTGTCGTAAGTAGACCTCTCCCCACGGCATCTCGCGATAAGTCTTGAATTTACCGGTGCCACTCGATGCGGCACCATTCAGCAGAAAACGGATGGTCAGAGTTCTGGCATACACCATAGTTTCCAGAGGGTAGAATCCCATATCATCTGCTTCGTGGGTAATCTCAAATTCCGGCCAGGAAATAAAATATACTGTCCCGAGGAATTTCAGAGTAAAGAGCTTCTGCTCTTTGTCATAGGAAATTCCAAGTCTCTGAGCGATCTCCTCCGGGTCCGCGGACTGATACTGCTGCAGATAATGTTCCCATGGAAGACGTTCTTTGCTGTCTTTGTCATAGCCTAATTTATCTCCCACGGATTCATTTCCGACAGTTTCTGCCTGATTTGTCTTTATGTCTTTTGCGTCAGAACTCATAATTCACCTCTAAAATTTTAAGTATTGTCATATCCACGAATTGCTCCACCGTTACACAGCTTCACGTTTCCAGGATATCATCTCTGCTGTACATTAGGGAACATAGATGCATCTGTATGAGGAATGAAGCATGCTCCTACGAATTCATCCATATAGGTCGGAACGGTAGAAAGCTCCATATAAGTCATATTCGATGCCAGTTCGTAAGTCTTTTTCTCTGCCTGTGTGGAAAGCAGCATCAGATATGCACCGGTCAGGGATGAGTTTCCGATGTAGTGGAATTTCTCCAGCGGTACATCCGGGAACATTCCGATATTGACAGCATTCTGCATATTGATACCGCTGCCGATACCTCCGGCAACATAAACGTCATCGATCATGGATACGTCAAAGTCCAGAGAAGACAGCATTGTGCGGATTGCTGAGAAAATTGCTCCCTTGGCACGGATAAAATTGTCAATGTCTACCTCTGTGATCTCCACATCTTTGGCAGAACCGGCTTCCTCCTCAAAGGCAATCACATAGCTTCCCATTCCATAATGGTCATGACGGACTCTCTTTCCTTCCCGGACAAATTTGCCCTTCGGATTGATGATTCCTGTCATATAAAGCTCACTGATCACATCGATAATACCGGAACCGCATAAACCAACCGGTTTGGTTCCCGGATCACCGACAACCCTGTAGGTCGGCTCCATGGTTTCTTTGTCGATGGTGCACGCCTCGATCGCACCGTCTGTCGCACGCATACCACAGCTGATATCTCCGCCCTCAAATGCAGGACCGGCAGAGCATGCACAGCTCATCATAAAGTCAGAATTTCCAAATACAAGTTCTCCGTTGGTACCAAGGTCTATGAACAAAGAAAATTCTGGTCTGTTCCAGATCATGCTCACCAGAGTACCTGCAGTGATATCTCCACCCACATAGCTTCCGATATTCGGAGCAATGATGATGTGAGCGTCTTTATTAATTTCAATGTTCACATCTGATGCAAACATGGAATTTGTCTTAAAGAATGCCGGAATATACGGTTCTGTACGAAGATAGTCCGCATTGATCCCTGCAAACAGATGATTCATAGTTGTATTGGATGCCACGCACATACGATATATCTGCTCTTCCGGGAAATGAATGCTTCTGCACATTTCGTGGATCATCGGATTGATTGTCTCACTGATCACAGCATCCTGGAGTTTCTTGATTCCGCCCGGTTTGGTCGTCTCAATGATACGGTTGATGACATCCGCACCATAACGGATCTGTCCGTTTCCGGCGGAACCTTTGGCAAGGATTTCTCCTGTTGCCATATTGATAAGTACGGCAGAAACAGTTGTTGTACCAATATCTACTGCCAGTCCGCCCATAACCACATCTTCTTTGCTGTCAAAGATGTCATACACAAACATATCATCCGGTGTAACACGTACAACACATTTTACCGAAAATTTCGCTGCTCGGAGTACATCCGGCAGTTTACGAAGAACAGCATACGGAACCCGGATTCTTTTCAGATTCATAAATTTCCGAAGTGCTCTTGTCAGTCGCTCAACATCCGGCATCGTATCATCCAGAGTCGGCTCAGACATCTGGAGTTCTACGACTTCCAGACTGTTTCTCAGCTGAATACCTGTTGATTCAACCTCAGATTTTGCTTTTTCAAAAATTGCAATTTCTTCTTTGGAACTTAAGTCGGCAACCTTCATTCTGCTCTTGTACGCAGAAGCGATATCCGGCACCAGTACTTCCACGTCAGCACTGATCTTGCTCATGCAGGCAAGACGCCATCCCTTCTCAAATTCCTCGTCTGAAATATGAAGTGTCTTTTTTGAGTCCAGTTCCCCGCCTTTTAACTGCACCCTACATTTTCCGCAGGCTCCATTACCGGAACACGGTGCATCGATTGCAACATTGGCACCACGTGCAACCTCAAGCAGATTATCCCCCGCATTGGCAAATACTTCTACCTTACTGCCATTTTCAAATGCAAACGTTACCTTAAACATATGGTAACCACCTTTCTCGCCTCGTGAATACTATAGTCCACACCTGTGGCGTTGGGAGTTAGACTTATAAAAAAAGCCAGAGGCCGCGAAGCCTCCAGCCTTTTATTCTTTACAGCCATATAAAAGTCGGACTGATTAGATTTCCAGATAGGAATCTGCGTACAGGTAGTTGTTTTTGATGATATCACAGGATTTGATTGTTTCCATCAGACGCAGGTCGTTAGGGTTAACGATTGCGGATGTAAGTCCCTGCATCATAGCCATAGCTACCATAGCGGAGTCCATGATCGGACGGATGTGTTTCGGCATACCGTTGGAGTTGTTGGAAAGACCACCGGTGCTCTTCATTCCCATGTCAGAGATCATTTTGATGAACTCAAGAACTTCCATCTGTTTGTCCTGCATTCCTTTGATAACAAGGAACAGCGGGTCGAACCACATATCGTTCTCAACGTCCATGCCATGCTCCATACCTCTTTCCATAAGAGTCTGCATGTACATCATACGCTCATCATTGTCTTTTGCAATTCCTTCGCCGTTGCAAAGAGCGATAACGATTGCATCGTTAGCTGCTGCAACATCAACATAGCCGATTCTTCCTGCTGCATCGGCAGAGTTTACGATCGGTTTTCCTTTGGAACGGTTGTATACGGAGATACCAGCTTCGATAGCTGCGATGTTGGAAGTATCCAGTGCCAGCGGAACATTGTCGAAGTTGCTCTGCAGAAGCTCTACAGCCCATTTCATCAGTTCCGGTCCATCATTCTCAGCTGGTCCGATGTTTACATCAAGATATGTAGCACCTGCGTCAAGCTGCTGTTTTGCTCTTTTGAGGATCGGCTCAGGATCTCTCTCTGTGAATGCTTTATTTACTGCTGGTGCTGTTGTGGAAAGTCTCTCTCCAATTGTAACAAATTTTCCCATACCTGTGTATCTCCTTTTCATAGTTTTATAAATGCCCGGAGGCAAGCCTGATGCGGCCTCCGGCATATTTTGTTGGCAATTATGCCTGCATATCTTTTAAGAATTTCACAAGCTGTACTGCTTCTCTAGGTCCTACGATGATCTCCCATCCCGGAAGTTTTGCTTCAAGGTCGCCCTTGAGAACTGCTACTTTACCTGGGATAACAAGCTTACGGCATTTAACCTTCGGCTCAACTTCTGTCTTGATGTACTCAGAAATGCTGGTGCTGGAGAATTTACCAGCTGCCCAGGATGTCAGTACGGAAAGTCCGCCTGCATCGTTGATAACCAGGTTAAGCGGAACACCGGAACGCTCCAGCTCGCCGGAAACTACGAAATATGTAAGAGCGAAGTCTACGGTTGTAACAACGAGGGAGTTCTCGTCTGCACCGTTGAGTGGGTAGATACCCGGCTCTACTTTCATCGGCTTCTGCGGGTCTGTGTAAACGTTCTGACGAAGACCGAACAGTGGAAGTGCCTCTGCATAGGTCATCTGCTCCATAACGATGATGGAACCATATTTCATTGTGAATACGGAAGCAAGTGCTGCCTGTAAATGATGATCACCTCTGGCAATTTTAACCAGGTTTACGATGGACGGATATCCAAATGTTCTATCCTGGTCTTTCAGAGCTGCACGACGAACCTGTACAGTGTTTGCAAAGGTTTCTTTGATGTCAGCGCCTGTTGTGTCAAGAACAAGGTTCTTGTTGCCAAGTTTTTCAAGAGCTGCTACGGTGTCATAGAGCTCGTTTAAGTCTTTTCCGGATACTCCGAGAACTACTCCAGCTTCTGTAGCAACAGCGTTCATTGCCTCATAGTTGGAAGCGTTTGCTCCGTTGAGAACCGGTTTTCCGTCCTTGCATACTTCAAGAGCTGCTTTTGCAATTTCAGGATCTGTACATCCAAGAACGAGAGTTCTTCCCAGACCATTTGCTTTTTCTACCAGTGCTGTGTATTTTGCAGCATCAGCACCTTCGCCGCAGTTTACATATACAAGTTCTACATGCATTCTCTCACCGATACGGTCATAGTCTACATGTGGGATTGCTGCAAGTTTAGCCTCAACCTCTGCGTCATCCATGCATGTGCACAGAGCTACAGCGTATCTCGGTTTGCTTACAAATGTTTTTTCGTGTCTGAACAGAACAGTTTCTCCTCCGAGAGTAAACTCTGCATCGCCTGTTCCGATTTTGATTGTCTTCATCGGCGGAGCAGTTGCCTCAGACAGGGAAGCCAGTGCTTCATCGGACATATGTGGACACTGCTCAATCTGCATTGCGCCCTGTGCAACTTTCATGGAGAAAGCCATACATGTCGGACATCCACATTCCTTACAGTTTTTCTTTGGTGTTAATTTAAAAATCTGAATACCATTCAGTGCCATAGCTATTTATTCCTCCTATTATTCCTTACGCAAGTGCTTTGATCAGTTTGGAAATTGTCTTAACAGATTCCGGATGTCTTAAGATTACGGCATCAGAACCAGCAGCAAGGTCTGCTGCTGCAGTCATAACTTCCATGTCGATTCCACGCTCGTCTGCTGATCCCCATTCAGGCATATCAGCTTCAGAAGCTGTAGCTTCTTTTACTGCCCATGTTTCTGCGGATACAGGAGTAATAATTGGCATCTGCAGCATATTGTCGTTCTGACCTAATGCTGCACCTTTGATACGGTCCATAGTGGAAACTACGTACTCATATCCGTAACCAGCTGCTGCACTGCCGATGTTCATAACGATCTTCTTCGCATCAACACCAAGCTGTGTAGTAACAACGTTTAACTGTTTTGCAAGGTTGATATCAACGGCTGACTCAGCACCAACGATCTGATTGTAAGCAAGACCTGCTGCTGCACCGATTGCTTTGTAGTTTTCTTCTTTTTCGGAAAGAAGAAGTGCATTTCTTCCCTGAAGAACCTCTGCAACTTTCGGAAGAAGTTCCGCATCCTTCTCCACGTTCTTGCAGCCTTCTACAACGAGTGGACAGTCGATAGCTGCTGCCACTTCTTTAACAACCTCGATAAGTTCTTCAACAGATTTGTTTGCTCCGTTCGGGTCTCCACCATCCAGGATAAGAGCAACAAAATCAGCTCCTTCAATAGCTGCTGCTTTCTGAGCGATCTCAGCCATTGTAGTAGCTCCTTCATAATAAGCTTTTACGCCTTCAGAGAATTCATCCAGTCCAAGGTCAGAGATCTCAACACCAATTTTGGCTGTGTTCTCTGTTGGTGCATCAAAAGTATAGAACGGGAAAGAATTTTCTCCACCGATTGTCACAGTCTTATCTCCGCTTCCGATTGTGACAGCGTTAATCTTTGCATTAAATTTCTGTGGTTTCTGATTAAACGGCATTTCTCATAAGCCTCCTCTTAATTATTAATTACTCAAATTGCATATAGCATTATACTACATAAAATTACCAGTTACAAGTAACATGGCGTATTTATGTTAAAAATATATCAAAAATAGTTACCTGTGCAAACGACTTGCACTGTCACAGAGATAAACCCTGAATTTTCCTGCGTAAACCTTAAAACTCTTTCTCAGCCCGTTGCTTACGCAACTTTACGCTGCGATTCGAGTTTCAGATAAACTCTGAATTTTCCTGCGACTCGCTGTTTGCAACAGCTTTACGTCGCAGTTCAAATTCAGGGTTAACTCCTCAGGAAATGAATGCAAGCATTCATTTCCTTTGCAGGAGTTACATCATTGGGTCCATTGCAAGTGCCGGATGGCCTTTTTCGGTAAGGAATGCTACCAGTGTCTCCGGATCTTCTGCTACGGTCTCATCACCGATCATATCTGTGAAGTTTTCGATTCCGTAGAGTTCCTGAGCTGTCTTATTCAGACGGTCAGCAACGAATTCTTTCAGTTCCTTCGGCATCCATACGATACGTTCGATACCGCCCTCGGCCTTCATGAATTTCTTGGAGGAGATGAAATGTTTTCCATGTCCCATAAATCCAGGAGTCTGAACACCACCACCTGTCATGGAAGCCATTTCAGGGAAGGTCATACCAAGTGGTGTCATACCAGCATACTCACGGTTTGCGATAACAACACCGTTGGAGAATGGCTCGATACCACAGATACATTCGAAGCATCCGCAGGATGTCATCGGGTCCTGCATAATGGAGTACAGAGTAACGTGCTCCAGAGCACCCTGAGAGAATTTCTGAACTGCTTCATCAACGTCTTCGTAAGAACCAAGGTTCTCATCGATCGGACGTTCTTTTGTGATTACCTGGCAAGGTCCGTTAGGATCAAGCTGATGGGTTGCTTTTGCATCCAGCCATGAAACAGCACCGCAAAGGCCAAGTCTCTCTGGTGTTACTACGCAGACATGGCTCGGAGAGAATGCCTGGCAGAGGATACAGCTGTAGTATACATCTACAGATTCGTCTGTCAGAGTATCAAGACGCTCATCACGTTTGTCAAAGATCGGGATTGCAACTTCATGACGGATTCTTGTACATTCTGCCGGATCTGTATAGATAACAACTTCGCATTTGTCAACAACTGCGTCAAACTCATTTTTAACAGAAGCGTAAAGAACTTCACCGATGTGTTTAATCTTGAATCCTGCGTTGAATGCATCAATGCTGATACGGATACGCTGCATATCACGCTGTCCTGTGTGGTACACACCCTCGATGCAGTTGATGTAGTTGTGGAATTTACGCTCGATAACCGGCTCAAAGTCTGGCTGCATGTTCTTGCCTGCAACTTTAACAACATATGCAATGCTGTTTTTGCTTCCAAGTTCCATGTCGTCTACTTCCGGTCCGACTACTGTGATCTTGTGGTCTTCGATTTCAGAAACATCACAGGTCTGTACAAGCTCTGCACAGTCTACACGGGAACCATCGAACTCAACCTGCATATCTTTACGACGGATGATCTCACCTTCGAATGCGGATGCAAATGCAACCGGGATATCGATGTTTGTGATCTTGATCTTGATGTCACGTGCTTCAAGCGATGTAGGATTGAATTTGCTTACGTCTTCCTGAACGATCAGGCTCTTCGGTACACGGAAGATATTCTCTGTTTCGTTTGTAATTACCGGGAATCCAAGTGCGATGGCACCTGCACCACAAGCTACGATCACGTCATCCAGAGGTTTGAATGCGTTAACGAATGCCGGTACACGGTCCATTGTATATTTCATCAGTGTGCCTGCATCTCCAGGTGTTACGTTACCGAAGATCAGGGCTGCACGAAGTGCTACGGATACTACATGGATAACTGCTGTAACGTCTTTGCCAAGCGGGATAACACGTACGTTTGCGCCTGTCTTCATTCCTGCTTCTGCAACCTGGTCGATGATTCCGCCAACCAGTGTTACCAGGATACCCTGTGCCTGATAGCTCTTAACAAGAGCAACACCTTCTTCTACGGACGGAGCAGATCCGAGGATTACAGCTACACCAGGGATATCTCCTGTTACAAGCGGTACACCAAGCTCACGGATCACAGCATCTGCAAGATGTCCGTAGCATGGTTCTTCGTATGGTACTGCACCATCGAGATATTTCAGAACTTCGATGAACTCTGCGCAGAGTGCTGTAGCAACACCTGACATGAATGCATCATTTAATCTTTTTTCTCTTGTCATCAGAGTTTTAACAACGCCAAGAGCTTCTTTTAATTCTTTTAATGTTGTAACTTTTGTTCCTGTTACAGCGTAGTAACAAGGAAGGCTGTATGCGGTGTTCGGGAAGCTGACAGCTTTGTCTTCGCCAAATTTAGCGATTGCTCCATCGATAGCACCCTCTGTTAAACCATATACAGCATCGTTTCCGCTGAATACTCTATCAAATAAAGTCACGTTAATACCTCCTGTTTTTAAAGACTTGAATTCTGATCAATCTTTTCTTTTATTTTTGTGATTTCTGCTGTTACAGTCTCGCTGAAATCATAAGGGGATTTACCCTGACGGTCAGCATCGATAACCTCCGTATTATAATGGAGTATGCCAAGAAGGTCTTCTGCCGGGATTCTGGAACGGATAAATTCCTCATCCTCTGTGTTTCTGACCTTGTTTGCCACAACCTTAACCTGTGCTACTCCAAGGTCACTGGCAAGACGCTTGACATTTTTGTATGTCTGTACACTTCTTGCACCCGGTTCGATCACTACGATAAATGCGTCAACTCCCTCTGTGGTTCCTCTGCCGAGATGTTCCAGGCCGGCTTCCATATCAAGAATCACCACATCTTCTCTTCTCAACACCAGATTGTTAATAATACGTTTCAGCATTACATGCTCCGGACATACACATCCGCCGCCGCCTGTCTCGACAGTTCCCAGGACAAGGAGCCGTACGCCGTTGCAGACCTTACCGTATTTATCCGGAATATCGTCTACCTTTGGGTTCAGATGATAGAACTGATTTCCTGCAGTTGCTCCTGTACGTTCCTCCACAAGCTTACGCATTTTGGAGATCGGCACGATAGAATCCAGTGTTTCTTCATCAAATCCCAGCGCCAGGCCAAGATTTGCATCCGGATCCACATCTGCTGCAAGTACCGGTCTGCCCTCTGCTGCATACAACCTCGCGAGCGTTGCTGCAAAAGTAGTTTTGCCTACGCCGCCTTTTCCTGTAACTGCTATTTTCATTTTATGTCATCCACCTTTTATTACAATTTTAGATTACAGCAGATTAGATTCCTAATGCTGTTCTCTTTTCTTCAATTCTTTCGATCATCAGATCAACTAATTTCTCGATATCAGTTTCTACTGTGTAAGCAGCACCTGTCCATTTTCTTGTTCCTTCTGTAAGAAGTTCAGCCATCTCTGAAGAACCGGAAACATATGGATCAACACCAAGGAAGGTATCAATACCAGTACCTACTACGTAGTTACCGATGGATACAGCTTTTTCAGACATCCACTCAGGAGCACATCCGACTACCGGAAGCTGATTGATCTGAAGTCCTGAATCTTTTGCAAGTTCTGCAGCCAGGATCATCATACGGGAGATATCTACACAGGATCCCATGTGGAGTACCGGCGGGATATCAGCCAGTTCACAGACACGTTTCAGACCTGCACCGCAGAGTTCTCTTGCGGATTTGTCCATCAGACCAGCTTTTGCAGCTGCCTGTGCGGAACATCCGGAAGCGATGATGATGATATCGTTTGCGATACATTTCTTCATTAATTCGATATGTGCGTAGTCAGGACGAATCTTCGGGTTGTTACATCCAACCATAGCAACAGCGCCACGGATAACACCGGAAGTGATACACTCAAGTAACGGTTTGGTTGTTCCTGTTACATCAACCTGAGAGTTTGTAACACCGTCAAGAACTTTAACGATTGCTTCTACGGAGTAACCAACAGTAGCTTTCTGTTTCAGCTGCGGGATATGTACAAGCTCTGGTTTTCTGTTCTTGAAGTTATCGATAGCCATCTTAACGATTGCTTTTGCGTTTTCTCCTGCTGTCTCAGCGTTGAATCTGATAAATTCAGAATCCGGCATCTGAGCGATCGGAGAAGTTGTGATGAATTTGGTGTGGAAGCATTTGCTCAGAGGTCCTAATGCAGGGAAGATACACTGAACGTCAACTACGATTGCTTCGCAGGCACCTGTCAGTACTACGTTTTCCTGCTGCAGGAAGTTACCAGCCATCGGAACACCACGACGCATAGCTACTTCGTTTGAAGTACAGCATACACCGGAAACAGTGATTCCTTTTGCTCCTACAGATTTTGCATAATCGATCATTTCTTTGCTGTCTGCATATTCACAGATCATCTCGGAAAGGCTCGGGTCATGGCCGTGTACAACGATGTTTACGTTTTCTTCAACCATTACACCAAGGTTAGCTTCTGTATCGATCGGCTTCGGAGTTCCGAACAGTACGTCAGAGAACTCTGTTCCCATCATGGAACCGCCCCATCCATCAGCCATACCGCAGCGAAGGGACTGTTTTACAAGTGCTTCCGGAAGGGAAGAACATCCCATATGAGCCATATGCATGGAACTTGCAACCTCACGGTCGATAGCACGAGGTGCGATTTCGTTCTCGATCAGTTTTTCTTTCTGTCCTGCCGGCATCCTGTCAAGGAATCTCTGATATCCGAATGGTTTACCATATTCCATCAGACCGATCTCAGCCATCTCATGAGCCAGATCATAGATATCTTTTCCTTCTGTTTCTACGCCCCATTCTTTTGCGATACGAAGCAGTTTCTCAGGGTCTTTTACCTTATAGTTTCCGTCTTCTTTTGCACAGTACAGTGTGTGGCAGATCTCACGACCGTGATCAGAATGAGTTGCTGCACCGCCTGCTGTGAATTTCAGGAAGTTTCTTCCTACGATACCATGTGCGTCACATCCGCAGATACCTCTCGGAGCCTTAGGTGTGATACGGCATGGTCCCATAGCACAGATTCGACAGCAGATACCCTGCTCGCCGAACTTACAGTGTGGAGTCTGGTTCTTTACACGAAGCTGCCAAGCGTCTGCGCCTACCTTTGCGCCAGTTTCCAACAGTCTGTTGGTAGCAGCTTCAAATTCTTCCACTGTAGTTAATTTGAATTCACTCATTATAGACCTCCTTTGATGATACATGAATGAGTCATGTATTTTTACCTTTCTATAAAGTTTTATATAATAACCCGCAAGACAGAACCCATCCCCGCCCATGGGTTATTTCCTGTAAAAAATTCTGCCGGATATTGACAGATTCCGGCATATTCTGTAATACTTCTCCGCTTTGTCAGCAGAGAAAACGTAAGTTCCCAGCTGCACTTCCTGCTCTTTGCAGTGACAGAAGGGGACTTACTCGATTCAATTATAAGTCTAATTTACCGGCGATTTCTCTCAGTGCTTTCTTGACCGGATTATCCTCCGGAAGGCTTGCTGTAGGTTTACCCTCACAGTCATATTCATAGACGGCATCATCCTGAGGTACCACACCCAGAAGATGAAGTCCCTGGTTTGCGATCTCCTCCTTGATTCCCTCGTTCAGTTCGCCCTTCGGTGCCCGGTTGACGATCAGTCCCACTGTGCTCGGTTTCATATTGCATTCTTCGATCAGCTTCGCGATCCTTCCGACAGCCTGGATTCCTCTGCGTGAGCAGTCGCTCACCAGGATCGCTGTCTGCATGGACGGAAGGACACCTCGGCTGATATGTTCCATACCCGCCTCATTATCCACTACAATATATGGATAATGGTTCTGGTATTTCGCAAGCTGTGCTTGCAGAAGACCATTTACGTAACAGTAGCATCCCTTGCCCTGCGTTCTGCCCATTACAAGCAGATCAAAATCATCCTCCTCAACCAGTGCATCCTCAAATCTCATTTCGGCATAATCTGCCTTGGTCATTCCTTTCGGGATCGGACTTTCCTTTGCGATCTCTGCCTGTGCAATCTCCTCACGTACGTCGCCGAGAGTTGTGTCAACCTCAACTCCGAGGACTTCATTCAGGTTGGAGTTTGCATCTGCATCCACTGCAAGGATCGGCCCTTTGCCCTGTTCGCAGAGATACTGGATCAGCATCCCGCATAAAGTAGTTTTACCTACGCCGCCTTTACCGGCGACGGCAATCACATGTGCCATATTAAAGAGTGCCTCCTACTCAATTTCCGCTTTTATTTCTGTGCAGCTGCCTTTTAGCTGCATCATCTGTTGCGTTCAGTCTTCACAGCAAAGCTTTACAATGCTGTTAGCCAGATCTACCATGAGGATACGTCCCTCTACAACACGCTCATCACCCATGATATCTCTGAGGATCAGTTTATTTCCATCTACGTCAATTCTGGATACATTTTTGAAAATAACAGAATTATCGCTTTCGTTATATACCGTTGCAAGACACATATAAGTCATCCCTTTCTGTTGTGTTGTGTCATTCAGTATTGCTGCTGTTACATAGTATTATTTCATTTCTTCCTTAACAAGAGTCAGGGCAAGTCCCAAGCGCATATTACCCTTCTGGAAATCTGCCACAGCTTCTCTGATCGTTCTGGCTGAGCCTGTAAGATCCATCTTCTCCAGGTTGTCTGCCATCTGATCGAGTTCTGCTGCATGATGCTCGTTATGCTGCAGCATATAAGTCAGAAGTGCGATGGTTTCTTTCTTGCAGTCTCCGCCTTCGTAGGAACCGCAGTGACTCTGGTCTGCACATCCGCCTTCGTGGGTATGTGCATGCTCGCCATCTCCATGAGAATGGGAGTGTGTATGGGTCACACCGTCCGCATGTGTGTGTTCATGGGTATGTCCCTCTGTATGCTCATGTCCGTGCTGGACAAGATTTCCGTTTTCATCTTTGATCAAGTGCATTGTGTCTACTCCTTTCTGCACGAATTCCTGTCCCTCCGTTTATTGTTTCCCACGTTCACAGGCAGATGTTCTGTCTTAAACGTAACAAACTTATGACAAGAATTTATCAATTAGACTTATTATACATCTTTTTTTCTCGTTTATCAAGGAGATAATATGAAAAATTCCACAAAAACGAAGAGGTTAGGCATTCTTTTTTTTACGTTTTTTCAAGTCATTTTGTTGTTTTAGTTGTTACAAAAATAACGCATATGTCTTTTTTTTAACGTTGTTTATATTTCATTATTTTCTAGCTTTTTGCGCATACTGTATCAAATTTTTAATATATTTGATGTTCTTCTTTCACATTTATATGTTATAATATATAAAAATTTTTCAAAAAAGCAAGCAAGGAGGATACATTTTGACTACTTCCGTATTCTTAAATAACGACAGAACCATGCCGCTTCTGGGACTTGGTTTATATAAAGCAACTGCCGATGATGAAGCTGAGAATGCCATTGCCGCAGCAGTAAAGAATGGCTATCGTCTGATTGACACCGCCTCTGCATATAAGAACGAAGAGAATGTCGGACGCGGCATTGCACGGTGCGGCATTCCGAGGAAAGATCTGTTCATAACCACCAAGATCTGGAACAACGCTCAGCGTCTCGGAGATGTCGATGGTGCTTTTCAGCGAAGTCTGGATCGCCTCGGTCTTGATTACATTGATCTTTATCTCATTCACTGGCCGGTTCCGGGCTGTTATCTGAACACTTGGAAGGAAATGGAGAAATTCCTCGAATCCGGCCGTGCCCTTTCTATCGGTGTCAGCAATTTTGAGATTCGTCATCTCGAAGAGCTCCGCAAGGTATCTGGTATTGTCCCTGCGGTAAATCAGATTGAATGTCATCCTCTCTGTTATCCGAAGGAGCTTATTGAATACTGTCAGGCAAATGGGATCCAGGTGCAGGCCTATGCCCCTCTGGCACGTGGTGCTTATCTGGATAATGATATTCTCTGCGTCCTTGGCACAAAGTATGCACATACTCCTGCACAGGTCGGTCTTCGCTGGGCCGTCCAGAAGGGAATCTCCGTTATTCCGAAATCCGTTCATCCGGACCGCATTGCTTCCAATGCACGGATTTTTGACTTTGAGATCGAGCAGGAAGATATGGATCTTCTTGATACACTTAACGAGAACTTCCACAGTGCCAGCATTCCGGAGGATCTGCGGGATATTGTTTTCTGATAATTTTGTCTGCGATATTCCGATATGATTTCTGTCAGGATCACACAGCACTTCAAAAGCCGATGAGCAGAACTTACAACTGTCTCATCGGCTTTTATTGTTACTGTTCACTCCGTTCACAGGTAACCTTTTATTTATTATTATTCAAATCTTATATAGCTTATCTTCTGATAAAGCCATCTATTCTGTCTTTATACTGTTCTTTACCACGGAAGCATCGGTGTTTCCACCTTTTTGTCGCGAAGCATCAGATCTCTGACTGCATCTGCCGCCGGCTTGTTTTCAAACAGGACTTCGTTGACTTCCATGATGATCGGCATTTCTACCCCGTATTTCTCGGCAAGACTTTTGGCTGCTTTGGCAGAATAAACGCCTTCCACAACCATCTTGACTTCATCCATCGCCTGTTGCATAGTATAGCCCTGTCCGATCAGGTAACCTGCCTTACGGTTACGACTGTGAACACTCGCACAAGTTACGATCAGATCACCGATCCCGGTAAGTCCTCCGAAAGTTTCCATGCGCGCTCCCATCTTTGTTCCAAGACGTGCAATCTCGGCAATCCCTCTTGTGATCAGTGCCGCCTTCGTGTTGTCACCATAACCAAGTCCGTCTGCTGTTCCTGCTGCAAGAGCGATCACGTTCTTAAGAGAGCCGCCAAGTTCTACCCCAAGCATATCCGGTGTCGTATATACACGAAATACTGGACTCATAAAAATCCCCTGAAGATACTCCGCTGTTTCCCGCTCAGGCCCGCTGATCACACAGGTGGTCGGGATTCCTCTTCCCACCTCTTCCGCATGACTCGGTCCGGAAAGCACATATACAGCTGCTGCTGGAATTTCTTCACTGATGATATCTGTCATCGTCATCAGTGTGTTCTCTTCTATTCCCTTGGCAACATTGACAATGATCTGCCCTTTCTTTACATCAGGTGCCATCAGTTTTGATGTGCTTCTGATATACGGAGACGGTACGGCCAGCACAAGCACTTCTGCTGTTTCGATGCAGTCTTTCAGGTCTGCTGTAATATCAATATCCTCCGGGATATGTACTCCCGGAAGCTTGGAAGTAAGCTCTCTTGTTTCCCTCAGAGCATCTACCTCTTCCTGAAATCTTGACCAGAGACGCACCTCATGTCCGTTATTGCTCAGAAGAATAGAAAGTGCAGTTCCCCAGCTTCCTGCTCCCAGTACACTGATTTTTGCCATATATCCTACCTACCATTTAACCTTTCTTTGATTTTCCAAGAAATACTTTATTTTCTTTTCCGTGTGCCAGCCTCACAATATTAGCCCTGTGTCTCCAGAACGCAAGACAAGTCAGAAAAGCCATCACCACATACATTTCCAGCGTATGTGAAGGATCCATTCCATATCCGCCATGTTCACCACGCACGATCAGTGCGATCAGCGCAACCAGATAAGCAGTCAGCGAACACAGAGAAACATAATGTGTCAGGGCAAAGATCACAAAGAATACAACCGCACACAGAACAAACAATCTCCAGTCAAAAGCAAGCAGAAATCCCACGGAGGCAGCAATTCCCTTGCCGCCGCGGAATCCCAGATTTATCGGGAAATTGTGTCCGAGGACACATCCTGCTGCCGCATAGATTGCAAGCAGCGGCAGAATGTCTGACGCAGAATTTCGAAAAAAGAGACGTACAGCCACGATCGCCAGTACACATTTCAGGCAGTCGCCAAGAAGTGTCATGGCACCGGCCTTCTTACCAAAGGTACGGAGGGCATTGGTGGTTCCCGCATTGCCGCTTCCATGCTCGCGGATGTCTGTCTTATGCATTTTTCCAATAATATAGGATGTCTGAAACAGCCCAAAAATATAACCAATCAGAAGAGATACCAAACGTTCTGTCATTTTATCAGCTCTTTTCCCCGCGTTCACGGATAATAAACTTCAGTGGTGTGCCACGGAAACCAAATGCATCTCTAACTTTATTCTCAATATAACGTGTATAAGAGAAGTGCATCAGTTCTTTGTCATTTACAAAGATAACAAATGTCGGCGGGCGTACGCCAACCTGTGTCATGTAAAAGATCTTGAGACGTTTTCCTCTGTCAGACGGCGGCTGCTGCATGGCAACGGCTTCGGAAAGAATCTCATTCAGGACACCTGTCTGAATACGAAGTGTCTGGTTCTCAATGACCGCATCGATTGTCTCAAACAGCTTCGGCAGACGCTGACCTGTTTTGGCGGAAATGAATACAAGTTCTGCATACGGCATGTACGCCAGCACTTCCCTGATACGGTTTGTGTGCTTGTAAATAGTCTTGTCATCCTTCTCAACTGCATCCCATTTATTGACTGCGATAATGACACCCTTGCCACGCTCATGTGCGATTCCGGCGATCTTGGCATCCTGCTCGGTAACTCCCTCGGTCGCATCGATCACAATCACGACAACATGTGCACGCTCTACAGCCGTAACCGTACGAATTACGCTGTAACGTTCAATCTCTTCCTTGATCTTGCCCTTACGGCGAAGTCCGGCGGTATCAATAAAAATATATTCCTTGCCCTGCCATTTCACCTTCGCATCGACAGCATCACGAGTGGTTCCGGCAATATCAGATACAATCACACGATCCTCACCGAGAAGGCGGTTGATGAGGGAAGACTTACCTACGTTAGGCTTACCTACAACGGCGATCTTCGGAATATCGTCGTCTTCTTCTGTATCAAGTCCTTCCGGAAATTCCTTGACAATTTCATCCAGCATATCACCAAGTCCGGTGCGGTTTGCTGCTGAAATCGGAATCGGTTCTCCAATGCCAAGATTATAGAACTCATAAACGTCCATCATATATTTCTGAACGCTGTCCACTTTGTTTACAACAAGAACCACTGGTTTCTGGCTGCGGCGCAGCATATCTGCCACCTTTGCGTCAGAATCTACAAGTCCCTGCTGCACATCGGTAATAAACACGATCACATCCGCGGTATCAATGGCGATCTGTGCCTGCTCTCTCATCTGAGAGAGAATGATGTCTCCGCTGTCCGGCTCAATTCCACCGGTATCGATCATGGTAAAGGATTTATCCAGCCAGGTTACATCCGCATAGATTCTGTCACGGGTAACTCCCGGTGTATCTTTTACAATTGATATCATCTCGCCTGCCAGGGCATTAAACAATGTGGATTTACCGACATTAGGCCTCCCCACAATTGCCACTACTGGTTTGCTCATACATTTGTCTCCTTATCTGTTTTTTATTCTGAACGGGATCCAGTACCGAAGATACCAGATCTTCTCCGCCTTCATCTACAATTACGATCTCTCTTCCCAGAGCTTCTGAGATCTCCTCAACTGTCAGGTCATCCAGAAAGACATTCTCTCCGCTCCGCAGCATGTTACATGGGATCAGAAGCCTCTCTCCCAGCTTACGCTTAAGAAGCTGTTCTTTCAGATCAGTGCCTGTGATCAGTCCGGAAACCGTGATCTTCTCACCGAAGAAATTATTTCTGATCGCGATCACCTCATATTCCAGTTTCGGATATTTCGTCGAGATTTTTCTCAGGCATTCTTCTATATAAGGTGCTGCGAGCTTACCGGTCGCAACGGTAACGGATCTTGGTTTCTCGTCACCCACACGCTTCTCTATTGCTTCCTGCACCTCGGTATCAAGAAGTCTCAGCATTCCCACTCCGTTCTCAAGCTGAAGATAGCCATCATAGCGTTCTTCCTCAGGAAGTGTCTGTCCTGCAAGGATATACCACTCATCCGAAGCATGAATGAAATGGATTCCATGTTTCTGATACATTTTGTCCTGCCAGCGATGGATCTGCTCCAGAACCCGGATCGCATCCTCACGCTCGAAGCTCTCCAGCGGATAAAGCCCGTCACGGAATTTTGTCAGACCGACCGGTACCACGGACACGCTCTGAAGGACCGGTGCATATTCCGAAAGCTTCTCCAGGCTGTATTCCAGTTCTTCTCCGTCGTTGACTCCTTTGCACAGAACGATCTGCCCGTTCATGATGATCCCCGCTTCATAAAGCTGGTCTACTTTCTTGAGGGCATCTCCCGCAAAACGGTTGTGCAGCATTTTGCAGCGAAGCTCCGGATTCATTGCCTGAAAGGAAACGTTGATCGGTGACAGATGATATTTGATCACCCTTTGAATATCATCCTGACTCATATTTGTCAGTGTCACATAGTTTCCCTGAAGAAATGAAAGTCTGGAGTCATCGTCCTTAAAATAAAGGGTCTCTCGCATTCCCGGCGGCATCTGGTCAATAAAACAGAACATACAGTGATTACTGCAGGAACGATACTCATCCATCAGTCCGTTCTCAAACTCTATCCCCAGATCCTCATCATAATCCTTCTCTACTTCCAGCTCCCAGATTTCTCCGTCCGCCTTCTCTATAAGAAGTTCTATATATTCATCATTCATCAGATAACGGTAGTCAAAAACATCCTCCACCGGCTGATGATTAATCTCTGCCAGCACATCTCCCGGTTCCAGCTCCAGTTCTTCACCAATGCTTCCAGGAAGAACTCTGGAAATTATGTGTTTCTTTTTTTTCATGATTTTCCTTTCTTTGTACATTCGGACACGCCTTCGTTCATGCCCGATTATTATTATCATAACAATTTCGGGAGTAAAAAACAACCGTAAATTTTATCTGGTGTTATCTGATGTTATCAAGTGCTGAAAATGGCTTGTTTCCTATGTTCTTTGCTTTATCTGGTGTTATCTGATGTTATCCGCATCGGGGTAAAAATCGGGGTATTTTTGATGTTACCGGGGTAAAAATCGGGGTAAAAATGGGGGATTCCCCCAAAAGAAAACGCCCTGTATCTCTACAAGACGTTCTGCAAATATTCTTGATTATTTCATGCTTTCCGGGCTTTTAGCTTCAAGGCTGTGTGCTTATCCTTTGCATTGTTCTTTCTCAGTTCTGAGTAAATATTCAGCGTTGTACTGGCATCCTTATGCCCCATAATGGACTGGATATACTTTATATCATCCATGCTGTTCTCTCCTGCCACGTTCTCGCATAACCAGCAACAGAAGGAATGACGGAATGTGTGCGGCGTTGCTCTCTCGATCTTGTCCACATTCTGTTTATTGTAGTCTCTTATGATCCGTTGCAGCAGGTGTTCCATAGTAACCTGTGGGATTAATTTCCCCTTACTGTTCGTAAAAATAAACGGGCGGGTATCATTAACACTTAATTCCGGTTTTCCGATCATGGAAATCTTGGCCCATCCTGCTGCCTGTTTCAGTTCCAGAAGTATATCCTTTACATCAGCAAGCATTGGAATCTCCCGGTTTCCATTCACGGTCTTTGTCTGACCAAGTACGAACTGATAATATCCATCTACCTTAGTGTATGTAATCTTATGGTTAATGCTGATAATCTCCTGGCCAAAGTCCAGATCATACCAGGTAAGCCCCAAAAGCTCCCCTATTCTGCATCCGGTCCACGCCAAAATGTAGAAGAATGGATAATAGCAGGCATATTTTGGTGTATTTCGTATAAATTCCAGTAATTTCCCCTGTTGGCTGTCTTCCAGGGAATGTTTTATCGTTTCCTCTATGTCATTCTTCCTTTTCACGGCTCCAACACATCCGGTTACAGGGTTATTTCTGATCAGATGCCGCTTTACTGCCAGATTAAAGGCCGCATTCAATATTTTATTGACTGACTCGACCATGCCTATCTTTACCGGCTTCTCCTTGTCATTCAGCATATTGTTGTAAAAGGTTTCTATCATGTCGGCCGTCACCTTGTTCGCTTTCTTTTTGCCGATGCTGTTCTTGATATGGACCCTGTAAACACTGGTTGTGCTGTTCAGGGTTGCCGGTTCCCAGTAAGGCATTTGCATCCTGATATGCTCCTCTACCAGCTTATTTACTGTCACATTCCCCTCCCAAACTTTAAGATCATCCAGGATCCCTTTTTGAATATTCTTCTCTATCTCCCTCAGACTTGGCCCCGGTTTCTTTCCCTCCGGCATTTCATCCTCTGGTCTTAATCTCCAGGAATATACATCATGTGCCTGTTGAGTATCATCATAGTATCTGAAGCGGTATTTACCGGATTTATCCTGACTTTCGCCTTTTTCCAGAACGATACCTCTGTTATCTCTTCTTGTAGCTGCCATTATATCACCCTTCTTTCTGCGATCTGATCTATCATCTCAGCAAATTCTTTATCATTATCTAACCACCTCAATATATGGTAAAAGGGCAGCAGTTGCCGCCCCTCTCTATGATTGTCCTATTTTAATCCAAGAAAACTACAAACAAATCTGAAAATTGTGTATGTTTGGTCATAATCTGCTTTCTCTAACATCTCTATGAGTTTCTTTTTGTAGTCCATGTTACGCCTCCGCCACTTTTGCGCTATCCTTAATTCGCTTTACCATCAAATAATTTGCAAGGTTATGTACTCTTTTGATGTCTTCCAGGTCATTCATCATTAAAGCATCTGTAATCAACCAGAAACGCTCCTGATCCTCCTCTGATAATTCCATAAAAGCTTCATTACCGGAACAAGCTGTCTGAAAAAGTTCTGCCAGTTCATAAGTGTGCTGCAATGATCTTCTGTTCTTGTTGTTCTGAACAACTTCCATGATTGCTTCCCTGCAAGGAATCTGAGTTAATGTGCATCTTTCCATTACTCTTCACCCTCCTGTTCTTCCTCTTCTTCCGGCGGCTGCTGATTGTACACTGCCTTTACATAACTTAAAGCCCTGCTGAGACATTTATAATCAAAGATTTTCAGCGTAAAATTGATAATGTCTGTCTGCATTGTAAGAATTAATCTCTGCTGCGAACAAAACTCCCAGTCTTTTTCCAGATTGTCAGCCTCTTCCTTTGCTTCTTTTAACTGTTTCTTGAGATCCGCGATAATCTCAGTTGCAAGAGCTGTACTTACTTCTTCTGTCTCCTGTGCCGGAATACCTGTAGCCTGCATCACTTCTGTTTCTTCTAATGTTCTTAATGTTTTTTCTTTACTCATGCTTCATTCTCCTCTCGTTCTAATTCGTGTACATAATCACATACTTTAGCAGATATAAATCCACTCAAAAAAATTACAAGAACGTCCATTACTGATATCATACTTTCGTTCCTTTCTTTTGTTGTCTGAGGGGAATGAGTATGTTATAATACGCACAGCCCCTCAATTTTGATCGTTTGTCGGGTTACTTTGCCCCTATCGGAGTACCAGTCCGGTAAGGGCTTTTTTATTAAATTGCTTCTACCTGAGACTTTCCGAAGAAACTGGCTTTGTATGTTGCCCCATCTCCTCTACTTCCCCAGATCAGAGAACATCCGAATAATGCTGATGCTCCATGCTTTACCTTATAACCAAGCTCTTTCCACTTAGCAAAGGTATTGGTTTCCTCCGTGATGCCTGCTGCATGTTTCGCATCTTCGATTCTCTTTGCATTGATTTCTTCTGCCTTTGCAGATAACCATGCTCTGTGAAGTGCTTCTGCAAAGCTGATATTCTTTGTCTTGCGGTAAACTTTCCATGCTTTCAACATGATCTTTGATAAGTTGTACTTCATGTTCTGTTTCTCCTTTCTGTTGGGATTCCTCAACAGCCCCGGCAGGCTTTAAACATCTAGTTCCTCTTGAACTTCTCAATCTCTCTTATCCTGTTTCCCGGTGTTCTGTTGTTGTCTTGCTTTCCCTTTCGGTACTCCCGTCAACCTTCGCTGTTGTTGTATTCCCTTGAACTAATCATAGTATACTATGTACGTAGTTGTATGTCTATTGACATTTTGCATAAATATGTACGTAGTTTTTCTGTATTTTTTACTATGTACACAGTTGACTTTTTGTGTTATACTATGTACATAATAGGGAAAGTGTAAGTATTTTATTACGCCCTCTTTCCAGAAAGGAACTAATACCATGAGTGAAACCAGTGCAAAAAGAAAATACGATATTGAATATGCCAAAAATAAACTTAAACGTATTCCTCTTGATGTACAAAAGGAAAAATACGAGGAAATCAAAGCCGCTGCAACTGCTGCTGGTGAATCCGTAAACGGATATATAAAAAAGGCTGTAGATCAGCGAATGGACCGCGACAATGCATAACACGAAAGGATGTGCTACCATGGCAAAACACTTATATACCTGTGATGATATTATGAATCTGCCTGATTTTATCCGGGTGGAGCTACTTGACGGAATAATTTACACAGATGACTTTACAGATTTAGAGATTGACGAAGAAGTTTTCCAGAATCCACCATCTGAGGAGCATCACGTTACCTATCGTCTTTCTATCGTTAAAAAATAAAGCAACATCTGATATTTTACTGTTCCATTTATTAGGAGGATTATATGAGCCTTTTTAGCAAAATCAAAAATGTTTTCAATTCATCATCCATTGATATTCCTGATGCGCAAACCATCTATTTTAAAAACGGAGAAATGTACAAAGTGTACCCCACCGATAAGGAAAGTTGGTACGATGCCAGATATCTAGTTTCAGATGGAGTAAAATATGATCTGGAGAATCTGGATGATTTAAGGTGTATTCCCATACCTGCTTTTACAAACATTGATATTATGCATGGCTACGGTATTACCGGAAGTTTAGAATATGTATTGCGCATGAAAGCTGGCAATCTCCGTAGAAAAGGACTCCTTAAAGAATCGAATTCTATCTTGGAGCGGATTCATCTTTTTATGGGTGCAGCTGATAATGGATATCAAGAAAAAGATTTTTTAATATATTCACATCTTCTCCTAAAAGAAGGACATTTTGAAGAATCAGAAAAATATAAAGCAATTGTGCAATCTTATTTAAAAACATTAAGAGTATGCCATAATTCCTTTTCTTTCTATAATTCTTCAAAAGATATGATGGACAAATTGCTTTTTGATTGTGGAAAATATAATACTGATTACATTTCTATGAGTGCCCATCGTGCTTGTTGTGAGGAATGTAATAAATTGCAAGGACGAGTATACAGTATATCAGGAAAAAGCAAAATCTTTCCTAAATTGCCAGATGTAATACGCGAAACAGGAAAAGTTCATGATGGATGTGGTCACAATTTTTCGGTCTTCTTTTACACCGGGAAAGATGATACTATTTTCGACAAAAACGGAAATAGCGTAAATGCTATAAAATCCAGTCAACGACCTTTTAAAGACGATCGTACTGCAGAAGAAAAAAAGAATTATTTAGAACATCTTGAACAATTACAGAAAGAAAAACAAAAGGATTTAGACGAAATTGAATATTACCATATATTTTATGAGCTTCCTGAAATTGCTCCAAAGTCATTCGGTGGATATCGTAGAATGAAAAATGCTCAAACAAAAAATTTTCTCAAACTCAAAGAGCAAGCAATAAAACATGGGATTTCAATAAGCTAAAACTGAATATAGTATATTTATCCAGGCAGCCAGTAGAGCGGCTGTGGTTCCCTGATCCTGAGCCTTGACAGGAGGGGATGCTTATGAGCGATTACGAGATATTTATGATAATCCTGACGACAGCCAGCTTAATTGTATCTATCCTTACATACACACATAAGAAATAGCCGCCCTGCTCTCTGGTAAAGAATAGGCGGCTACGTCTTAAACATATATCTTGCCAGGACGGGGAACCTTGACTTCCCTTACTGGCTGTCTTGATAAGTATATTATATGCCAGCTTCAGGAATTTGTCAATTTACTATAAACTGCTGCCTTATTCATTCTTCAATATGTTCTTCAGCTTTGTTTTTCTTTCTTAATGCTTCTTTCCCCCTCCAAACATGTCCTGTTACCTCATAAACTTTTCGCGGTGATACAATGTACGTAATCCGGCTACCGGAAAGGCTTTTTGCTGGCTTGTTGTTCTGGATAGCTACTCCAATCGGAAGCCATCCGTATACGATACCGGCTCTAATAGATGCTGCTGGAATACCAATTAGTTTGCTCGCATCAGCTACGGATATGCCCTCTGATGAGAACTCCGGCATCTGCGGTATTCCTGAGATGATTCTCGCCACTTCTGCGGCGAATTTATGTATTTCTGCGTTTTCTTTGATGTAGTCGTCAACTGCACTCATATTTTGCTTCTCCTTTCTATACTGCTTCTAAATACGCCAAGTCTTTCACCGTCTCAAGGCGTTCCTTGCAGTCTTTATATATTTCCTGATAATGTTTCCCTCGCATAATTCCCAGATCAACCTCATGCAAAATGATATTTTCCATTAAAGACAGGTTATTAAGCTGCATCACCGTAGCTTCGTCCCTTTTATTGATTCCTGCCATTTTATTTGCCAGCCTGGAATAAGTCATGTAAAGCATTTCTGCATGGCTGCTGCCCTGTCCTTTTGCATACTCAACAAGTTTCTGGATTGTATCGGTTTCTGCCTTTCTGGTAAGCTTTCCTGCTTTTCGGGTTTCAACCCACATTTGAGTAGATTTCTCACGGATAAAGTTCTCCATCTGATTAAATGCCCGGATATACTGCAATTTCCATTCGAGGGCTTCTCTCCCAGTAAACCCCATTGCTAAAAGAGAAAAACCATCACGATTCATATAAAATTTTCTATATGATTGCCCGTTACCAGATTTGTAAGAAGAAATCTTAAACATTATTTTCACAGCTGAATTTTCAGCAATGAGATTATCAATACTCTGCAAAACATTTTTATGTTCTTTTCCAAACTTCTCAGCTACCTGCAAGCTGTCACATACTGCTTCGTCATTCTTTAAATAAACAAGTTCATTCATACTGTACGCCTTTCTTTAGCTATATCCAAAAATACCATCTTGTTCCATCAATTTATTAATTTCTCGCCTGTTCCTCGCCTGTTCGATCAAATATATCGACTGTTAATCGACAGTTCAAGCACTCCCTGTTCTCGCCGTTTTACTTCCATTTTTCACTGCTTCCTCACTGCTTCGATTGGAGCGACACTGAAAAATCAGCAATAACGCCTGACCGTATTTCTCATAATAGATTCTTTATTGAACCGTAGGTTCGGCAGCAGGATTTTTATTAACTACCAGCATCACCGCTTCTACTGTTTTATCGGCTCATTTAGCCTTTATATTTGCTCTCCCTTACAACTTTACCTCAAACACTCTACAATCGTTTCTCGCCCTGTTTTATCCTTGTGTTGCTGTATTTTCAGACCTATTCTGCCTCAGTCGTTCTCCCATCTGCTGCCGCTGTTCCTCTGTATACTGCCTTGGCGGAGAAATCCGAAGCCAGGATACTGGAACATGAGCGCAAATGCTTCCGTCCTCGTTATCCGCAATGATCTGGCAATCTTCCGGGTGCTTCTCTGCCAGCTTGCGGATTACAGACTTATACCGACCCTGTGAGAATGATAAAGTTGCTCTGATATCATTGGTCATAAATTCAATTACATTTTCATTACATCCATCCATAAAAATCTCCTTTTTGTTCGATAATATTTACAGTCTTATTTTTCGGGGTTCGCTCAGGCTTCGTTCTAACGCATTTTACTCTTTTAGGGGCTCCGAAATCTCCGAATATTTTCGCGCGCGTTATCGTGTTACAAAACTCTTTTACGTGCGCATTATCGTGTCCACGAATTCCCATACTCCCGTCATTTTTTGTCTAAAAATCCATCAATTTGTAATCATCTTTAATATCATCAGGCAATCCCTTAAAAAGGAAATTCTGAGGCATTCTTCGCAATGTTCCAATAATTTCAAATCGCTGTTCACTCTCCAACATAGTTTTTATTTCTGGACATTCTTCAACATTCTTTGTATACCATGACTTCTGTTGTGGCGGAGAATACCGGGGATCATCACGCACATACAGGAACAGCCACTCTATACACAGGCTCATTGTAAATTGAACATACACCCCACATTCGTAATAATATTGAGCTATCATTAATGCATCATGAAGTGTAGTTGTTATCCGCTCTGGTTTCTGATAATGTCCTTCCGGGAAATATTCAACCCTGCATTCATTCTTCATAAAACTCCATGGAGCAATGGATACAAACGGAGCATGATCCGCCTGCACTTTCATTACCATCTGAGCTCTTTGGTATAAAGCATCAAGCCTTTTAATCAACGGACTTCCCATAATTCACCACCGCCTTTAAATATGCAAATCCTTTGCCTGTTTCTTCGTACCATTATGGCCCTGTAATTTCTTTCTGGCATTTTCCCTTCTGCAAGCTCTCAACCACTGATGCAGCTCCGGCACACTCGTAGCTCTTATCGTTACACGCTTATTTCTTCTCGGCATTTAATGCTCCTTTCTATCAGATTAAACCCGTCCGATTCATAAATCTATCATTTACCCCTCTTCTGTGATTTCTGTTCCTGTTCTACTCGTGCCATCAATTCTTCCATAGCTTCCAGGCGTTCAATCATATCTACGTTCTTTGTCCACTGAGAGCACTGTGACAATGCCGCATTAGCTGCGTTTACTCTGATCTGCGCCGGTACTTCCGTATCAATAGCCGTATTGACCAGCACTGCTGCACATTCTCCCAGTTTTCCTTGCAGGTATGCAATTGCTCCCGTTACAGCTTCATTTCTCGCCTCGGAATACTTACGTTGAAAACTGTCTGTGTGAATTACAGTATATATTGTAGGTCTGGGAATCTTCGTCTTTTTAGATATCTCACTTATATTCGGGCATGTTAAAAACGCCTGCACCAAGATGTCCTCGCGTGCCTCTGCTGATATACCTCTTGCCATAATAATCACCCCTAACTAATCAATGATATTTCAAATACATAAAAACAGACGGTTTTGACAGGTTCTACTCTAACCTTTAAAACGGATATCTATTACATGTCTGTAATGCCGCCCGGAACACAGCCAACGTTTTCTTCCGGTACGCATAAAAATCTTTACGATCAAGCGCAACAAACTTCTTTTTGTTCATCTTGTCATAGCTCATTCCAATTACGATACAGCAGTATAATTCGTCAACAATGTTCGGATACACCTCCGCTGCACACTGCAACAGCAATATCTTGTCCCGCATCTCAAGATTCTTGCAAAATTCACCCAATCTCTTATCTTCATCTTCTGAAAATCCATAATCCTCATAAGTTGCTTCTCTTGTAAGCATTGAATTCCTCCCTGTATTTCCCCTGCCACACTTTCTGCATGACAGGGAATTATTCTATGCCAGTTCAAACGGATTTCTACCGCTTGTATCACGTCTTAACTTTGCTTCTTCGATAATTTCGTCAAATACTGTTCTTCGGTTAATCTGGGCGGTAAATCTGACGTTTCCGCCGCTCTGCTGTCCGCCAGATTCCTCGCGAACAATCTTTCTGAGCAGTGCTTCTGGTGCTTCAATGTTATTACCCTGTTTCTGGTCGCCAAGGACGGCTAAAAATTCGCTTCTTGGTGGAATGACTGCGCCTTTAGCTAGATATGGAATTGTATTCACCCTCGGCAAGCTCATATTGTAATAGCCCCATCTCCGGTTACCTGTAGGACCCGTTACATCATAAGAAAAGCTGAATGCTCTTTCGATTCCAGACAGAGAACTATTAATATTTCCTATCGTGCTGTTTACTTTTCCAACAACATTATTCAATGTCCTTGTGATTCCACTGGTTGCATTTGAAATCCCATTTGCCAGATTGTTTCCCATCCTCGTTCCGATAGACTTCATCTCACGTGCCAGCCCTTCCAGGCTTCTTTCTGTATTCCGGATCATCTCAGAAATTATCTGTGCAATACGTTCACCGGCCCATTTCCATTTATTGGTCATGGTATTGTACTGACCAGTGAAATGGCTATCTACTGTCTTCTGCATCTCTCCAAGCTTCAGATTTGCATGCTGCTTCATCTGATCAAGGTTCTTATCCACCTCCGCTGCTGAATTGCCCCAGTTTGTCGCTGTCGCTGTACTCACACCACCGGAAGCGTCCTCTGCTGCTTTCTTTACTTCTGCAAGATTAGTCTCCGCATCCGTTTTCATTTTTCCAGTTGAACTGCTTATGGTCTTCTGAGCCTCAACAATACTAGAATCAACACTGCTTTTTGTCGCCTGAGCTGCGGAAGGAAATTCCTGTGCCAGTTTTTTATTCAGCTCATCCAATGGGACTCCTGCTTCTTTCAGGGCATTATAGACAATATTAAAAGCATCCTGCGCATTGGCCGCTGATCCGCTTGTATTATTAAATACTTCTAAAACGCCTCTGTATGTTCCTGCATACTCACTAGAAGATACACTGAGATCATATAGTACACTTCTCTAACTTGCATTTGATATAATCACCATTAAGCGTTCCATAAATCAGGGTCTTGTCCCATATCAAAACCTCATCGCCATTATCATCTTTTTTCTTTATCTGGTGCATTACCCGCACTTTAGTGAATGCATAGCCTAAATATTCCCCTTTGAGACTAATCAAAGAGTAGTTATAATGCTCAATATATCGACATTTTTTCTTCTCTTCCAAATAGTTAATCCAGCGCGGACGAGATGTCTCTTCATTTTCACTTGTTGAAACCTCAATCTTAAAAAAATCAACAATTTCGTCAAGTGCTTCCTTGAAGCCAATCCCTTTTATGTGAGAAAGTAAATCAAAGATATCTCCACCAACAGCACGACCAAAGTCGTAAAATGTCTGAGTATTTGGATATAATTCAATACTTGCAGTTCTTTCACCTGGAAACTTACGTTTTCCATATTCTTCTTCCAACCCTAAGTAATCCGCTACAGCACTGATAGACACAAAATCCTTTATCTCTTGGAGATTGATCAACATTCATCACTCTCCAATTCTTTCAATAAGTCCCTTGCGCTTTCCAAAGCTCTCAATGTATTTTCACCTCTATTCTCTAAAGTACGAATAAATTTTCGAATTTCCATTGTGTCTCCTGCTGCCGGAAGATAATATCCTCCTGGCGGAGTGGTGCTAGATAATATGACCTTGCCAGCCCTGCGTTCTGCTTCGATCTGCTTCTGAAGCATTCGAACGCTGGAAAAATGGCATTTCACAGTAAGGTACTCCGGTGTCAGTGCATTTTCTTTACCCGGCAGTAGGTTTTCGTATACTCCCATAGAAACACCGCCTTACTCTGAATACTTTGCTAAAATGTACTCATAGAATTTCTCAGGATTTACTCTTACAGTTCGTCCAATTCGAACTATTGAATTGGATTCTTTTGCCAAACGCATAACTGTGTTAATTCCAAGATTACTATTTTCAGCTACTTGTTGATAAGTGAGTAACCTTCCTTTTGGATTATTTGTTTTTAATGGATTCATAAATACCTTTCCTTTCATCTTGTTATTGTTGTGTTCCGTCTGAGTTTATGGTATTATATTTTAAAGATATTTTGTTCTCCTTTTATTATCTTTTTTATTTATTTCGGAGGTATTATGAGTAATATATTATCTTTAGAGAATTTTGATAAAGCACTTACACGAAAAAAATGGGATTTAAAAAAGCTAGCAAATGAATATGATAAAAAATATCCGAGTGAAAACGGAAAAACAATTTATAATACATTAAGGAAATGGCGTTCTCCAAACGGAAATCCAACATTAAATATTCTAGTGCGAATATGTGATTTATTAGAATGTGATATTGATTATTTACTTGGAAGAATTGAAGAATCTACCCATACTATAAAATCCATTCAAGAAAAAACAGGGTTATCCGAAACTTCTCAAAAAAGACTGCAGGAAATTATAAAAACACCACAAGATGGAAAAGAAATGATTGCAATACTCGATAAACTTATACAGAATCCAGCATTTTCCATTTTCCTTATCAAAGATATTAATAGATGCTATAGTAAATTTGACAATTTAAAATGGGCAGAAAATTCACCTCTTTCCAAAAATATTAAACAGAAACATGATATAAAAGAAGAAATAGAATTAAAAGATTCAGGGGACTTTCTATATGATCAATATCGTCGACGCATGTCAGATTGCCATGATTCTTATGATGCTTCGCTTTTTAGAATTCAAGGTGACTTTGGTAAACTAATTGATGATTTGATACAAAAATGTTATTATGAAAATAATCCTTATGATGAATAATAAAAAAGCACCCAATACCTCTCCTGATTCCTCTTAAGTAGCTCCGGTTATTTACCTTGTCTGCTTAAGAGGCATCATGTCATAGGCATTGAGTGCTTTATTGTATATTCGCTATATTAAAAAAACAGCCTCGCGAAAGACTGCTTGTGAAAATACTTAATAATACTCTTGAGGCAGTAGCAGACTAGCCACTACACTTGCAATCACTGCATGAACTGTTACTATAAAACCATTAATTACCATAGGCATCACCCTTTCAAAGAAAGTCTGGCACACTACATGTGTAGGTGCATACAAATAAACTACATACAAAATACTGTCTACGACAATCATAGCAATGGCTAAGCCACATCTGCCATCAGAGTTTCCTACTCCCTCAAAAATACTATATATTTACTGTCTCTTATACACATCTGACGCTGCCGACGATAAGG
>ERZ1027033.317-NODE-317-length-30745-cov-9.064842_pt1 | contig 30745 bp, 24 predicted proteins | sample MGYA00519444_ERZ1027033 | MGnify/ENA primary metagenome ERZ1027033 (study PRJEB26926, sample SAMN06164887) | human gut metagenome | biome: ENVO:00009003; feature: ENVO:2100002; material: ENVO:00002003 | host: Homo sapiens | place: USA | collected 2012 ...
TTGCTTGCCATAAGTTATAATATGGAATTAAGTGAGACAAAGATAAAAATATTTTGTAACTTTGCCGCCTATTGCAGGAATAATATTTTTGTACCCCCGATGAAGATAAAACTGTTCACCATACCCAACCTGCTGACCCTTTCGAGCCTGCTTTGCGGCTCGTTCGCAGTGGTTTCAGCATTGGTTTACGGCGATCTGGCGCTGGCTTTCTGGCTCACGATCGCCGCCGGTGTTTTCGACTATTCCGACGGTTTCGTGGCCCGGCTGCTCAAATGCCCTTCCGCCATCGGCGTACAACTGGACTCGTTGTCCGACATGGTCTCGTTCGGCTTCGCCCCGTCGGCCGTGCTTTTCGTCCTGTGGAACAATTCCCTGCCTGCGGATGCCGAAGCGTGGCTGCGTTACGGCGGCAGCGCCTTCTGTTTCCTCGTGGCGGCCTTTTCGGCGCTGCGGCTGGCGAAATTCAATATCGACGAGACGCAGCATACCGAGTTCTGCGGCCTTCCGACCCCTGCCAATGCGCTGTTTTTCGTTGCGCTGGGCTGGATGGACGCCAAGACGGGTTTCAACCAAGGGGGCTGGGTGCTGCTGATGGTGCCGGCCATGTCGTGGCTGCTTATTTCGCCTGTTCGGATGTTCGCCTTCAAGTTTCAGAGTTTTGCTTTTAAAGGCAACGAGATCCGTTATATCTTTATTGCCCTGGCTGTTGTTCTGTTGGTCGCCTTGGGTATCCCGGCTGTCCCCATTGTCATTCTGCTCTACATCGCCATATCGGCCGTGGGGTGGGGTCTGTCCCTAAAGAAGCCTGGCTCAGCGGCTTGCCCTGAGAAATAGTTGTATATTTAAAATTTTTTAATTATATTTGCCCCGGATTAGCGTTCCATGTCGAGGTTGACGAATAGAATATTGCTGGCAGCTTTGCTCGGTCTGTTCCTTACAGCGCCCGGCATCGTCCGTTCGCAGGGTTTCAACGCCAGGACGCTGCAGCGTGCCCAGCAGCGCGGGGAGACGGGGAACCTTTACGGTACGAACCCTTACGAGCAGACCGGCGAGGAGGGGGAGGAGGGCCAGGACGGCCAGCCGCAGGATACGACCAAGAAGGAACGCCGGATCCGCAAGCCGCTCGAATCGTATTTTTTCAGCGATTCGATCCGTGCCCTGAACAATTTTCGCTGGAGCGTCAAGCGCGACTACAACCGCGTGGAGATAAGCCCGCTCGACACGACGCTCACCGACTGGCGCATCGACTACCCCTTCTTCCGCGAGGAGGTGGGCGACATCGCACAGGGCGCCCTCGGGCAGACATCGCTGCCGATGAACTATTTCCGGCGGCCGCAGTTCTTTGATTTCAGTTTTGCGAGCCCCTACTATGCGTATACGTACGACATGGAGAACGTGCCGTTCTACAATACGAAGAAGCCCATCATCCGCATGACGTACCTCGAGTCGGGGCAGAAGCGTTTCCGGGAGGAGAACTTCAATATCATGCACGCGCAGAATATTTCGCCCACGACGGGGTTCAACGTCGATTACAAGGCGCGGGGAACGCGCGGGCAGTATATCTGGTCACGGACGAAGAACCACAACCTGTCGGTCGCCTTCAGCCATACGGGCAAGCGCTATTCGGTGCATGCGGCCTATTACAACAACCACATCGAACAGCAGGAGAACGGCGGCGTGGTCGGGACGTGGGCCATCGCCGATACGACGTTCCAGATGCCTTCGGGCGTGCCCATGAAGCTGTCGGATGCCGAGGCGCAGAACACCTACCGCAACAATGCCTTCTTCATCACCCAGTCCTATGCCCTGCCGTTGCAGCGCGTGACGGAGAACGACTTTTCGCTCGCCGACCTGTCGGCGGTCTATATCGGCCATTCGTTCCAGTACAGTTCGTGGAGCAAGGTCTATTCGGACAAATATGCGCGGTATATCGACGAAAGGGCGCACCGGGACGAACAGGGCAATTTCGTGGCCGATACACTGGACTACTACCAGAACTGGTATATCAACCCCGACCAGACGCGCGACTCGATTTACGAGCGGGTGATTTCGAACCGCTTCTTCGTGCAGGCGCAGCCCTGGGATCGTAACGGCGTGGTAGGCACGATTGATGCAGGCATCGGTATCGACATGCATACCTACTCGCAATTCGAAATGAGGGATTACCAGACGGGAAAGTATACGAAGGTCAACAAGACCAGCTATTTCGCATACGGTTCCGTCGGAGGCAAGATAAAGAAATATGTCGACTGGGATGCGAACCTCAAGTTCTACCCGTCGGGATACAGAGGCGGAGACCTCACCATCGGCGCCCACCTGGCGCTGACGGGGTACCTCCGCGGACACCCCCTGATTCTCGAAGGCCGGTTCACGATGGATCGGCGTTCGCCCAACTACTGGCAGGAGAATCTGTTCTCGAACCACTACGTGTGGTCCACTCCTTTGAATAAGGAGAATGAAACTCGGTTCGAGGTGAAGTTTTCAGTCCCCGATTATGCGTTTGAAGCGGGGGCATGGCAAGGTGTGGTCGGCAACAAGATCTTTTACGACAAGGAGAGCCAGATCGCCCAAAGCAGCGACAACGTAAGCCTCACGAGTGTGTACGCTCGCAAAGATTTCCGCTTAGGCGGACTTCATTTGGACAACAGGGTATTGTTGCAGTGGAGTACGGATCAAGAAGTTGCACCCGTTCCGCTTTTGAGCGCGTTCCTTTCGTATTATTACGAGTTCTGGGTCGTGCGCAACGTATTACGCCTTCAGATCGGTTTGGACGGACGCTATAACACGCGTTATTATGCGCCCAGTTACAACCCCGCGCTGTCGGCCTATTACAACCAACGGGACGTCGAAGTAGGCAATTACCCCTACATGGACGCCTTCGTCATGGGAAAGTGGAAGAGAATGCGGATATTTCTCAAATATCAGCATGTGAACAAGGGACTGTTCGGAAACGGAGAGTATTTCTCCGCGGCGGGTTACCCGCTCAATCCGGGCATGTTTAAAATCGGTATCTCATGGGGTTTCTATGATTAGCGTATTGTTCTGCGCGGTATGAACTGCCCGCAAAACAACATTTTATGTTAAAAAAGACAGTTTTAACTTTTGCGTTCTTAACAATCCTGACAACTTTTTACGGCTTTAACGCCCAGTTCAGCGCACCCGTGACGGACGACATGCTGCTGAACGATGATGCGGCCGATTTCGGCTCTTCGCTGCTCAGTGACGGCGAATATGTGATCTCGGCCTATGACAATGTCATTCGCAACATCAGCGAAAAAGAGGGCCATGACTGGCGCCTGATGAGCGCCATCGCCTACCATGAATCGCGGTTCACGCCCGACATCACCTCGCGCAGCGGGGCTCGCGGGCTGATGCAGATCATGCCCTCGGTGGCACGCCAGTTCGACGTCCCGACCGAGGAGGTCGCCAATCCCGAGACCAACATATGGTTGGCCAACAAGCTGATGTCGAAGATTATGAACACGCTCCGTTTCCCCGAGGGGACTCCCGAGAAGGATCGGATGAGCATTATCCTGGCCTCGTACAACAGCGGGATAGGCCATGTGAACGATGCGAGGCGCCTGGCACGGCTCAACGGCGAGGATCCCAATTCGTGGGAGGTCGTGGCCCGCTACCTGCAACTCAAGGCGCAGCCCGAGTATTATGAGAACGAAGCGGTCAAGTGCGGACGTTTCACCGGCAGCCGGCAGACGCTGGCCTACGTGAACGACGTGATAGGACGCTATGACAAATACTGCCGGATCGCACAGCGATAATTTCCGGCAGGAATTGAAAAGTCTGAATTTACAGCAAAAAGGCTGAACCCCCAAGGGGTCAGCCTTTTCTCTTTATATTCTTTCCGTTGCCGGCGGAGTTGGCCGGCGTTGGGTCAATAGACCCACTGGAAATCGTCGACGTACATCACATTCGTCGTGCAGCCCACCATGTAATCGCCGTAGGCGCTCGTCGAGCAGGAAATGATGATGCTGTATTTGCCGGTGGGGCGTCCTGCCTCGGGGAGGTAGAAGTTGAGCGGCAGCGTAGCCTCCGCCATCCGGTCGCCTTCGGTCGACTTGTCGATGAACAGCGACCCGTAGGCGATGAGTTTCCCTTCAGCGGTTTCGGTGGTTTCCGCCGGATCCCATATTCCCGTGGGAGTGTTCGTCCCGGATGCGACCCGGTGGCGGCTGCTCCAGTCTACGATGGCTACGAAGATGCGCGCCTTGTCCGGGTCGCCTATGCCGACCGGGGCCCCGGAATGTTTGCTTGTTGCGTCGATCGTGCCCAATGTCGCGTGGTATTTCACCTTCATGCCCGAAGGGCGCGCCGTCCAAGCATAGGGCTGCCCGAATTCTACTACGCCCGTCGTCAGGCCGTCCTTGTAGAAGATACCGGACATCAGGTTGCCGGCTGCAATGCTGACAACGGGAGGGGCTGCTGCGGCCAGCTTCGCGCAATAGCTGCCGCCCATTCCGGCGTAGGTGCCCTGCGTGCAGAGCGACCGGGCAAATGAGTTGTTACCGCTGGCCCAGAACTCCGCATTCGTATTTTCGCTCGTGAAGCACGACAAGCCCGGGTTTTCCATGTTCCCGTCGGGAATCGTGTCGCCCGCGGGTGCCGTGTACTCGGCGGTTTCGGTTTCTTCCCCGCCGACGAGCAGCCGGAATTCATACGTTTGCCCGGCGTAGATGCCCTTGGTCGTGACGAGGCGTTTTACGGGGATGCCCGCATCGTTGGTGAGGCTTGTCCATTCGGGTGCGATCGTGCTCGTAAAGATGCCGCTTTCGTCCTGTGCGCCCTTCTGCGTCGCCAGCCAATCGGCGGTACCCTTCAGACGGTACTGGATTTCGGCGGTCGCATAATCTTCCGGCGTTACTATCGTGGTTACGACCGCCGTGTTGTTCCAGAGGTCGATGTCGCGGACGCCGATCTTTTCGTCGGTAGGCTGGACATAGAGCATCCAGCGCTCCGTACGGCCGTGATAGGTGACGTCGACCAGACGCACGGTTTCGAAGCCCGTGGCGGAGAGTTCTTCGGCCGTGGGCGAATAGGCGGTGATGTCGGCAGGCCCCAGCTTGAGGCTGGTGACCGTGACGGCCTTCAGGTCGGTGCCTTCGGCGACGTAGGCCGTGGCCGTACGCGCCTGCGTGTCGATCAGTGTCGATCCGATCTGCCCGGCGACGGTGAACGACCGGGCTATGGGCTGCTCGGCCACGATCGTCCACTCGTAGTCCTGGTAGAGCGAGAGCGTGACGTAGAGCGGCGCCCGCAGGTCGAATTCCCCGCTCAGCGGCTGCGAAGTCGTGATTTGGCCGATGAATTTCTCCTTGTCGGTCATCATCGGGTTGGACGTTGCGACGTCGAATTCCACCTTGTCGATGGTGACCTTGCGGATATCGGTCTTCTCGTCCAGCGTGAGCGTTACGGTACGGTTCACGAGGCTGATGCCGGCCACCGTGAACCCCTCGCCCTCGATGCCGCTGATGCTGAGCTCGATGGTGGGGTACGGTATGTCGTTCTCGATGCACGACGCTGCCAGCAGGAGTGCCGCCGCCGAAAAGAGTATGCGTAGGTATTTCATAGTTTACTGCTTTTTCTTGTCCCACAAATGTATCGTCATACCGAAGTTGATGGCCGCGATATTGAGCCGGAAACGCATGTTCGAAGCCTTGCGCGAACCGATCTTGTTGCCGTCGGCATCCTTCTGGGTAATGCTCGTATACTGTATGCCGCCCAGCCCGAACGAAATCGTCGCACAGACGTTGGGGAAGATGTATACGGCAGCTCCCGGGTTGAACGCCAGCTTTACCTGCGTTTTGTCGTTGTAGGTGCGGTTGGGTGCGCCTCCTTCGTTATGATCCGGGTCGTATGCGAAGCTCGAATGTCCCGTCGAGAGCGCCAGCTCGAACTCGGCGAAGAGCCCGAAGCGTCCTTTGGGGTCGAGCCCCGCATAAGAACGGTGGAAAATGCCGAATGAGTATTCATCGCTCGAAAGATCGACGTAGGGGAGCTGCCCCGAGAGGTCGTTGCCCTCGCCCGCATCGAAATAGGTGTTGTCGAGCGTGCCGCCCATGTGGCTGTATCCGAAACGGATGCCGATACAGTTGTTATCGCGGTAGAAATAACCGACGAAGGGTTTTACCGTTGCGATCGTGGCATCCGCATCGATGTTGTCGAAGATGAGCATGAGGTCGGTGTCGTCGCTCGAAACCGTACCGTAGGAGGCCGTAAGACCCATCATCACTTCGCCCTTGTAGGCGAATTTGAGTTTGTTGATCTCGCGGTCGATGCGGCGGCGCGTGGGCAGGAAACGCTCCACCTGGGGACGCTTGTGCTTTTCGGCCGGCATGGCTGTGGGCATCGGCGCCGAGGGTGCCGCCGGGGTGCCGAGGGTGCCGAGGGTGCCCGCTGCGGTTGCAGTGCCCGTTTCTGCGGCGAGTCCCGAAGCTGTTTCCGCCGTGGCTTCGGTGCCCGTTCCGGGGGTGTCCGAAGTTTCCGGGGGCACGCTGCCCTCTTTGCCGGAGGGGGTTTCTTCGACTGCGGCCGTAGCGGCCCGCTGCACTGCGGGGAGGGCTTGTCCCGTCTCCGCTGCGGCGCCGAGCGTGATGAATACCGATAAAATGGAAAGTATGATTCGTTTCATGTGCGTGCCGTGTTTAGAGATAGAATGCCATGCCGAGCCCTATCGAGAAGATATTGACTTTGAAGTTCATCATGCTGGCGTTGCGCTTGCCGACCGTCACCTGGTTGTGTACCTGCTTGGTGTGGCTGTAACTGATGCCCATCACGCCGACGTTGACCTCGACGGCCATGTTGTTCGTGGCGAAGGCGATGATACCCGGCGAGATGCCCAGCGAGAAGGTATAACCCGTCTGGTAGGTGCCCTTCACCGGGGAGTCCTTGGCAAAGCGTGCCTGCGTACCGCCGCCCGAGAGCTGCATCTCGTTGAAGAGTGCGAAACGCTTGTTACGGCCCAGCGGGATGTACTGGCGCCAGATCATGGCGACCGAATAGCTCTGTTGCAGCGAATAGCAGTCGTTCAGCTCGAAATTCAGGTCGGAATCCTCGCCGCCCAGGTTGAGGTCGGCCTTGTCCAGTTTGAGCAGCGAGCGCGAATAGATGAAACGGCCTCCGAGCGCCATGTTGTCGCGGAAGGCGTAGGCGATCATCGGGCTGACCTTGAACGTGTAGCCCTTCGATTCGATGCCCTCGACGACCAGGAACCTGTACGTGTCGTTCGAGTGGGTCGAGTAGGAGGCCGTCCCTCCGAAGATCCATTGCCCGCGCGGGACGAAGAGGTTGTGTTTGTCGGTAAGGCCGCGCTGGCGCCGCATTTCGTTGACTGTCAGCGGACGTTCCTCGTGCTGCGTGCTGGTCGTGCTGTCGGCCTGCGGGGCGAGGGACGCTGCGGCGTCCGTCTGTTGTGCACGGCTCTCCGGCGCCGTACCTGCCAGGAGCAGGAGTGCCAGGAGCGTACTGGTAGTTATCTTGCGCATTGTCGTGCGTTTGCGTTTAATCGTTAATATACCCATTCGAAATCGTCGACGTACATCACGTTGGTGGTGCAGGCATCCATGTAATCCCCGTATGCACTGGTGGAACAGGATACGACGATATTGTATTTCCCATCGGGAGCGGCCGCCGTGTCCTGATAATAGTTTATCGGTAAGATAACTTCTACCATTTCATCGCCCTGGGTCGTTTCTTCGATGAATTTGGAGGCATATCCGATGATGGAACCGTTGGCCGCTTCGGTTTGTGTCTCCGGATCCCAGGTGCCCGTCGGGGCTTTTGTCCCGGCAAATACTTTTTGTTGGGCCGTCCAGTCCACGATGCAGACGAATATCCGCGCCTTGTCCATTTCGCCGACGGGAATTTTCCCGCCATGGAGATTGTAGTTGACTTCCCCGATCGTAGCGTGGTATTTGAACCTGACGGCTCTCGGGCGGGCGTTGTAGGCGAACTTTTTGCCGAAAGAGACGTTGCCGCCCATCGGGAAGAGCGAGATGGCGAAATCTCCGGTAAACAGATTGCCCGGGGCGGGAACCTTTGCCAGCGAATTATAGGTTGCGGAAAGTTTCGCGCAGTAGGTTCCGACCCGGCCCGGCATCGCCTCGTCACGGGTACAGAGTTCCTTGGCGAACGAGTTGTAGCCGCTGCCCCAGAAGGTATAGTTGGTGCCGGAGCCCGGGAATTGCTGGGCGCTTCTCCACGATTCCAGGCTTCCGTCGGGCATGGGTGTGCCCTCAGCGGCCGTGAACCGGCCGCTGAGTTCCTTCGAGCCGACCGTCGCTTTGTAGTCGTACGTATTGCCTGCCGATATGCCGGTGCCCTCTTTGAGACGCGAATAGGGCAGTACCGTGGCCGGAGTGCTCCAGTCCGCCGTGGTTTTCTCTTCCCACTGGGGCGCATAGGTCGCCGTGATGAAATCGTCGCCCTGCGACGTCCCGGCCATCGGCTGCCATTCGCCGCCGCTGCTGCGCAGGCCGAATTGCACGGTGGTGCCGGGCGTGAACGATACCACGCGCAGCGTGACCGTATTGGCCCACAGGTCGTAGTCGTCCGCCGTTACGGGAACCAGTCCTTCCAGACGGTAAGTCGTGGCGGTCTCCGAGGAGCCGCCGTTGGCATCCTCGATCTGGAACGTCACGTCCTGGTCACCGCCCGGGCGCGAGGCGAAGAACGCATCGGAGAGTGTCAGCCGGACGTTGTATTTGTCGACCGGTTCGAGGGAGATGCCCTCGGCCGTGCCGTTGAGCGCGTCGTAGCTCTTGTCGCCTACCGAAACCGTGAACCGGGTCAGTTCCGAGAAGGCCATGATCCGGTATTTCTTCTCTCCGGATCGGTATTTCTGGATTTCCGTGATGTCGAACCCTTCGCTGATGACGGCCGGGTCGGGGCTGAAGATGATTTCGTCGTCCCGGTCGTCGGTATCGGGGTCGACGCTGATCAGCACGCAGTCGATAAAACCGGGCAGGTCGGGCGAATATTTGAACGTGAGGGTATACTTGCCGCCGGCTTTGACATTGGGGATGTAATCTTCCATTTCCACGTTCTTACCCTCGACATGCGTTCCGCGGAAGAGCCAGGCCAGCGACGTCATGCCTGCGGGCAGGGTGTAGTAACCCGTCCCTTCGGCCGTGAACCTGAGCGCCGGGACGCTGCCCGCCTCGGCGGCTTCCTCGTCGACCTTTTCCCCGCCGGCGATCCATACGGAATAGCCGGGGGCGAGCTCCTTGGCGATCGAATCGTCGAATTTCACTTCGACGACGGTGTTCACGATCTGGCAGACGACCGTTACGTTCGTGGTTTCGCCGGGTTTGACGGTGAACGTCTCCTCGCCCTTGTATAACCGTTTCGTGAAATCGGCGGGGGCTTCCTCACCGGCTTCGACCGCTACGCGGTAGGTTCCGGAGAGCAGTTCCAGCCGTTCGGGGAGCGCTTCGCCCGAGGTGTATTTGCGCAGCAGGCCGCCCTCGTCGTTGTAGATGTAGACGGTCTGGTGCTGCAACGGATCGTATTCGCCGGTATCGGCCGTCTGCCGGGTCGAGACCGTCATCGCCATGACGCCCGTGCGATTGTCGCTGCCCGCGGCGGAGTCGTCTTTCGAGCAGGCCGCGCCGAGGAGCACCGCGAGCAGTACGGCAAAATATGAGATATATCGTTTCATTATCGGTCGGCTTTAGTGGACGATGAGTTTGACGGTCTTGTTAGTCAGTACGTTGTCGTTATCCGTCACGTCGAGGACGAAGTTGTGGGTGCCGGGGATTAGCAGCAGGATCTCGACGAACTTGGTGATCGAGAAGGTTACCGACGTCTGGTCCTTCACCTGATCGTTGATCGGGAACCCGAATTCGCCCTGCAGGACACCGATCAGGTTGTCGGGAATGTCGCAGATGTCGAATTTTTCCGGCAGGCCGATACCCGGTAGCAACGGTTTCAGCTCCTCGGAGTCGATGGTCACGAAGAACGACTTGATGCCTTTGGCGGCCTCGATGTCGATGTCGATCACCATGTCTTTCTGTACTTCGTATTGCTTGTCGATGTCATAGCCGCGCCACGTGATCACGGGGCCTTCCTGGCCTGCGCTTTTGTCGACCACGAGTGTCAGTGCGGCTTCGGACGAGACACCTTTGGCATCAGTCATCCCGAAGGTGAACGTGTGTGTGCCGTCGAATTCGTAGAGCGCCTTGATCTGTCCTGCGATGTTGAACTTCTTGGCCGTCTGCCCTTTGAGCTCGCTGCCCACGGGATAGCCGAAGCCCCGGAGTATGATGCCTGCGGGGGACGATGCGTCGAGGGCGCAGAGGTCGAATGTTTCGGGGAGCTGGATGGCGGCCATCGACGCCAGGAACTGGCTGTTGGTGGAGCCGACGGTCACTTGCAGCGATTCGATGCCGTTGGGTGAGGAGAGGTCGAATGCGAACGGCTCGATGCAGTTCCCCTCCGCGTCGAACATGGCGTCGGTCAGCGTGAAGGGCTGCGTCATGTCGTGCCCGGGCCAGGTGAGTGCCGGGGCGTTGGGGTCTTCGAGGAGCTCTTCCCCGAGGTTTTCCGTACCGTCGATGACGAACTTGTTGTCCTGGAGGATGCTGTTGTCGACTTTGACCGAGAAGAGGATGTCGCCCTTGTCGGCGTAGCCGATTACGACCGAAACCTTGCGCCACTGCCCGGCCTTGACCCCGGTGATCTGCTTGCTGAATTTAGCGGGGACATCGGTGTCGGCGAAAGTGCCGTCGAATACGAAGTCCAGGGTGTTTTCCAGTGCTTGCGGTTTGAAATAGGCCGCCCGGGTTTCGGTTTTGAGGAAATCCAGGCTGGTGTCGCCCAGCGATACGGTGGCCTTGCTGGTGTCGGCCAGCATATCGGCCAGCTCGGACGAATATTCCACCGAGACCTTGATGTTCTGCAGGGTGCAGACCACCTCTTCGGGCGAGGTCGTCTGTGCCTTGGTGATCGTAAAGTCGCTCGTCGCACCGTAGACGGGGTGTTCCCAGTCCACGCCGGGCATCGTGTCTTCCGAGCGGACTTCCATGCGGTAGGCGCCCACCTTCAGTTCCATCGGCGTCTTGAGCTGCTCCTTCAGCTGGGCATAGGTCATTTCGAGTACCTGCGCGTTGTCGGCGTCGAGGATCTCCACGATAAAGCTGTCCACGTCGGGAGCCGTGGCGCGCGTCCCGGATGCGATGCGTGCGGCCTGCGTCTCGTTCGACGTGTCGTCGGGACGGATTTCGGTTTCGTCGTAGACGACTGTCATCGAGAGGTTGCCGATCGACAGATAGCCGGTCATCCCGGCGGGCTCGGGGTTCGGATCCTCCTTGTACGGGGGCTCTTCGTTTACACAGCTGGTCGCGAAGAGTGCTGCAACCGCTAACATCGTAAGAAATTTGGTAAATGTTTTCATATCTTTCCCTGTTTTTTATTTCTTTTCGGTATCGTCGATGGCTCCCTCGTTGACCTCGCAGTCGAGCGTCCGGGTATCGGTGTAATCCTCGCCGAGTGTGATGGTCAGCGTGGCGCTGCCCGCGTTTTTGGCATCGTAGGTGATGATGTGGCAGGTGCGCGGCGTCGTGGCGTCGAGCGTCTGGGCGGAGAAAGTCACCTCGGGGCCTTCTCCCGTGCCCGTCGGGCTCTGGCGGCGTGCCGTGCCGGTCACCGTGAGCCGCGTGCCGCCCTTGACGAACACCGGTTCGTCGGCAGGATCGCTGCCGGGCGTGAAGGCGAATTCATTGCCCGAGGCCGTCGTCACGGTGAACCTGGCATCGTGGAAATAGGCGAGGAACTGCTCCGTGGCGCGGATTACCACCTGCGAATTGGCCACCGTGGCGGTCAGATCTGCATTTACCGTGCGCCGGGGCAGCACTTCGATCTTTTGTTCGGCATAATAGTAAGGTTTGCCGGCTCCTTCCGCATCAGGGTCGCCGTGGGCGATCGCGACGGTGTAGCTGCCCATCCGGAAGACGGTTTCGCTCTGCTCGAACTCGGTGAGCGTATCCCATTTCTGCGTGCCCGTTTCGCCCGTTACCGTGAGCGAGAAAGCCCCGGCTGCGGGCGCTTCGGGCGTGCCTGAAGCCTCGGCCGAAGCCGTATCGATCGACGTGTCGGCCGTGCAGCTAACGGCCAGGGTGCCGTACCCCGTCCCTTCCGTGTTGTTTTCCGAGGAGCAGCCGGCGGCCAGCAGGCCCGCCGATGCCAATAGACATATAAGTTGTTTTTTCATAACAGTCCGGATCGTTCGGTAAAAGATGTTATCGGAATTCTCGGTTGCCTCGTGCGCTGCCGGGAGTACGGCGGGATATGCCGTTGTGCCGCCGGTCGGATTACCGGTATATGAAATATCCCGAGGCGTTTGCATGGGTCGGGATGTCCGGAATTTTATGCGCATGGGTATGAGTTTTTTATTGGCAATGTGCAAAAATAGACATGCGGCGCGTATCTTGGAAATAAATTCAACGAATGCCCGGTTTTTCATCACGAACACCCTGTCCGGCGAACCTGTTCGAACCTTTTTTTTGACTTTTTCGGCACAGGATGCACCCGCCCGCGGGCTGTGTGCCGGCCGGCCGTGCTGCACGGCGGCCCGCCGCGGCAATACCCCGCGCAAGAAAAGACCTCCCTGCGATTGCAGGGAGGTCGGGGATAAAGGCCTCTGGGAGACCTTCGGGATTATTATTGATGGGAAATTAGTAAACCCACTGAATATCATCTATGTGAAGATAATTTTTTGAACACCCGTTCATATAATCTCCATAGGCATTTGCGGCACATGAAATTACAAGCGAATAATTCCCATCTGCTGGTTTGGTAGTTTGGTCGTACCACTGGATCTGGATTTTGGCATTTTGCCAATCTGAGGCAGAAGTCGTTTCGGTGAGCCAAAGTGAGCCATAACCGATAATCTGTCCTTCCCCGGGATTTTTTGTAGTTTCTGGATCCCATGCCCCAACACAGCCATTGTTTGATCCAAAGAGAACATATGTAGATGAAACCGTGTGCTGTGTCGTCCAATCGACAATCGCAACAAAAATACGTGCTTTATCTTGGGTCTCTTTTTCCAATGGACCCTTTAATATATTCAGGTCAACTGGTTCTACCTTTGCACGGTATTTTACTTGAAGAGCAGTTGGACGGGTTTCAAAAAAGTATTTTTGTCCGAAATTAACAGCTCCAGTTCCACCTAAACCAGCACTTGTGTATTTAAATGTTCCGGAAAATAAATTACCAGCGGCCAAAACAAACTTACTTATTGACTGTAAAATGGCATAATGATTTTCCCCTTCTCTTCCTTGTGTACATAAGGTTGGAGTTTGGTCGTTATTGCCACTTCCCCAAAATGTGGAGGTTTCTGAAGTGTTGAAACAAGGTAATGAACTATCTTCCATATCTCCATACGGAATGATATCTCCTGTTTTCGTAGTAAATTGCCCAGTATATTCCGTTCCGTCTACGGTCAGTTTGTAATCGTATGTGTTGTTTGCGAAAACACCGGTTCCTTCTGTAATGCGCCAAAACGGTTGTACAGAGTTGGGAGTAGTCCAATCCGCCGCCGTAAATTGCGTGCCCCAGTCGGGTTTTATTTCCGCTTTTGTTTTGTTTTCGGTAATTTCGGCGGTCTGCCATGCAGTCTCTGTCGATTTTTTATATTGTACGCTGACAGATGTCGTCTCGGCGGGAATATTCTTGAGTGTGAATGACGCAGTGTTCAGCCAAAGATCTGCATCCTCGTTATAGGTAATTAGGGACGGCATATAAAATGTCAATCTTTGAGTCGTTTGCTGTCCGGCCAAATCGGTTACGACTACCTCGAAAATATGTTCGCTGCCAGGGGCGGCCTTGAGTGAGGCGATCAAAGGTACAAGTGTCGTGATATCGAATGTTGTAGATTTCTGATACTGAATAGCAACGCCGCCGGTCATCCCAGGAAGCCCTAAATCAGTACTGAAAAGATCGAGTTCTTTAAGTTCCATTTCGTTCAATACTTCCGACGTGATATTTACCATAAGCCCTGCGATACCTCCCGGGACGGTAATCTGGATATTGGCCTCATAATCGGTGCCGCATTTAGTAATGTCGTGCGGTTCGTTCATATCCTGATTCGGCCATACGAGCGACGGAGCGGCGATGGGGGCGAACTGCGGGGCGTCGACCGCTTTCTTATAGAGCGTTCCGGCTTTGAAGGCTTCGGTGCGGTTGACCGTGACCGTGGCCATCTGGTTGTCGGAGTCGATTACGTCGAGCGTCAGCGTGGGGTAGAGGTCAGCCGGGACGTTGAAGAAGGCTTCGACGTGGTCGCCGCCCGCCGCATCGGGCGTGTATTGCAATGCGATGACGTTCGACTGGTCGGTTGTGCTGAGGCTGGCAACTGTCTCGGCACCCCCGTTTTTGAGGGAGAAATCGAGGCTCGATGCCGAAAGCTTCTGGGTTTCCCCGCCGGCGGTCAGCAGCAGGTATTTCACCTTGTCGGCCGGCGTGGCGATGGAGAAATTGAGGATCGACGTAAGGCGGTGCAGCGTGAAGGTGACGTCTTTGCCGTCGGCCTTGCCCGCCTCGTCGTCATCGGTGTATGCCCTGGGGGTGGCGACCAGCGCGTCGTAGGCGCTGTTGAAATCGTTGCCCGCCTGCGTGCGCAGGTTCCCGAACGGGAGGTTGGCCGTGGTGCCGGTGACCTTCGCGTGGGGGAAGAAGGCATAGTAATTGCCGCCGCCCGCTGCGAAATCGTTGAGCGAACCTTCGAATGCGGCCGAGGTTGTGTTGTAGTCGAATTTGGCAGCCGTGGCCGGTGCCGTGCCGCCGGTTTTGACAGGCAGGATGCCCAGGGCGTCGCCGGCTTCCCATTCGGCCGTGAAGGCACTTTCGCCGACATGGATGTTGGCGCGGGTGCCGTCGTTTTCGGCGACCTTGGCATAGACTTTAATAAGCGAACCGTTGCCGGAGTCCGGGGCGGTGTCCGCTTCGTCGAACTTGTTGCAGCCGGCCAGCGATGCGAGGGCCGTTGCACAGAAGAGGAGTTTGAGGGATTTCTTCATGGCGCTGCGGTGTTAGGCTTCGTCGGATTCGTCCATGTAACTGTCGTCATAGGACATCGGAAGAACACTCCCGCCTACCGGTGATGTGGCAAATCCCTTTTCAGTCGTGATCTCGATTACTTCGATGGTAGGGACGGAGTATTTCCCCCCCCCTCGTTTGGCTAATTCAATTCCCATGATATGCAAAAGTTTAAAGTGACATAACAAAAGTAGGTTTGCGCAGCCGCAAATGAAAATAAATTCAACGAACCCGGGCAATTTCATCATAAACGCCCGCTGTTTCACTATTTCCCGTCCTCGCGTATGTGTGCCGATCCGCCGGGAAGGGCGCAGGAGCCCCATAACTTGTTGTCATATCGCCCGATACGACAAAAACCTCCCCGCAGGTGCAGGGAGGTTTCGAAAGGGAGGCCGTGGTGCCGCCGGGGTTTGTTATTGCCGGGGTTTTAGTATATCCACTCGAAGTCGTCGACGTACAGTTCGTTGCTTTGGCTGCCGCAGAAGAATGCCCCGTAGCAGTCCGAGGAGCACGAAATCATGATGTTGTAAGCCTTCGACGGGATGGGCGTCGCGTCGCGGTCGTTGTAGACGATCGGGATGGTTATGGTCTGCCAACCGTCGGTCGAGGCCGTGAATTTGTGGTCGCCGTACGCCAGGATGCCGATGCCGGTGTCCGAGGGTTCGAACGTCCCGCTGATGTTGTATTCCCCGCTAAGCGCCTTGGTCTGGGATACGTTGTCGATTCGGGTGTCCCTGTCGCAGATACATACGAAGATGCGTGCGGGGGAGATGTCCGAGGTGGACAGCTCGTCCTTCTTCGCCCCCAGGGTCTGAATGTTGCCGACCGTCGCCCTGGCTTTGACCCGTAGCGCCGTGGGACGTGCAGTCCATGCGTAGGGCGAACCGAAGCTGGCCGTTCCGCCGCTCCATCCGAATATGGAAACCGTATAGTCGAAGGAGCCGGTGAACAGGTTGCCGGCAGCGAAGATCTTGATCGACCCGATCGAGGTCAGGTTCGGCTTCAGGTATGCACAGTAGGAACCGCTGGTATTCCCGAGCCAGATGTTTTCGTTCTTGGTGCATAGGCCCGTGGTCTGTCCGTTGTTGCCCGATGTCCAGAAGCTGTTGCCGCTCGCATTCGGATATACGATGTTTTTGTTGCTGCCCAGGGTCGTCGTACTCCAGTCCTCCATGCCGCCGTTTTGGATGGGGTCGCCTTTCTCGGCGGTGAGGTCGATCGTGCCGGAAGCCTTCGTCGTGCCGTCGATGACGAGCCGGTATTCATATCGGTGGCCGGGGCGGATGCCGGTTTCGCTTATCATCGTGTTGTCGGCGTTGTAGGCGCTGCTGATCGTGGCTGTGAAAGTCCCGTCTTCGGCATTCTGCGTCCCCTTGACAGCTGCCTGCCAGGTGCCGTCGGTACGTTTGTATTCGACCGTCGTGTGCTGGAAGTCTTCCGGGGCGACCACACACGCGAGCGTCGCGGTGTTCGTCCAGAAGTTCGCGTCGTCGTTGTAGGCCGCGCCCGGGGTGATCGCCGAGGCGATGGTCTTGGCGTATTGCAGGGTGACCGTGGTCTGCTGCCCTGCGTTGTCCGTGACGGTGAACCTGAAGTCGGAGTATGCGGTTTCCGTCACCTCGGCGCAGACCATGGCCAGCAGGTCGATCAGCCCTCCGATCTGGAAGAATGCGTACTGCTGGGCGAGCAGCTGCGAAGGGGTCGGGAATCCGAGTTGGGTGAGCATCTCGGCCATATTCTCGGTCGCCGGGGCGGTCAGCTCCATCGTGGGGGCAAGTCCGGCCAGCTCCAGCAATCCGCTTTCGGTCAGCACCGGGGCGATGATTTCCACCTCCATTTTACGGATGCCGCCCGGGACACTGACCTCGATATCGGCCTCGTTGCCCGTGTCTGCCAGCTCGTAGCGCTGCGAGAGGTCGTGTCCGAGCCACTCGATGGTCGGGGGCGTGGCTTTGGCGAAGGTTCCCGTCGCTATTTTGGTGTAGACCCAGTTGGCGACCATCGGCGTGGTACGGTTTACCGTCACGCTCGCGGTGTTGCCCTTGTCGGTGCAGACGGTGAAGACCAGTTCCCCGTAGTTCTCGTCGGGCAGCACGTTGAAGAACGTCTCGCTCAGATCGGCCGAGGGTGCCGTGCCGTCCTTGTAGGTGACGGTGATGCGCTCCGAGTCGATCGACACGGTGCCGCCGGCGGGCGACGGGCCCTCGGCGACCAGCGTGGGGTTGACCGCGGCGATGTCGTATGCGCTCGTCGGGAGTTCGAAGGTCAGCTGCTCGGAAGCGATCGGTTTTTCGGCCGTCAGCATAACCGAAGCCACCTTTTCCGACGCTGCGCCGCCCTGCATGCGCAGTGCGAGGATCGTCGTGAAACGGTTGAGGTTGAATCTGAGGGCTTCGCCCTGGGGTGTCATGCCCGGGGCGGCGTTCGGGTACAGGATCGCATCGGCCGCCAGCAGGTCGTATTCGCTGTTGTACCTGTTACCCTCCTGCGTACGGAGCGCGCTGAACGGAACGGTCACCGTGGTCTTCGATCCGGAGACGCTCGCCGTACCGTTGTGCGGGTAGAATGCGCGGTAGTGCCATTCGCCGGTTTGGGAGGGCAGCGTGCCCTTGAACGTGCGGGATTCCGGGTCGAAGGCGAACTGCCCGAGGGCGGAGAAGTCCTGGCTGCCGGGCGCCTTGTGGATGACCCCGAGGATGTCCGCCTCGTTCCACGAGCCTGAAAGCCCGTTTTCGAAGTCTACGTCGATCTCGGCGCGGGTCTGCTGGCGGGGGGCGATGTCGGCGCGGAGCCCGACGACGGCCTCGTTTGCACCCGGCTTAGGGGGCGTTTCGTCGAAATTGCTGCATGCTGCGCCGAGGACAGCTGCAAGGAGAAGCGGAATGGAAATGTAAAATCTTTTCATGGCAGCTGCTGTTTATTCGTTGTCGTAATAGTCATCGTAGCTGCCCATGGGACTTACTCCCCCGGTTCCGGGGTAATCTGATGCGGCAAACCCCTTCTCGGTTTGCACGTCGATCTGTTCGAGCAGGGGTGCGACATAGCATGGTCTCCCCTCCCGATTGGTGGTTACTGTCTTCATAGTCAAATGTTTTTTAGCGTCGAGAACAAAAATAGGACTATGCGAAGGCAGATGAAAATAAATTCAACGAACCGGTGGATTTTTCCAATGAACCAGCCGATTTGAGGGATAGCGATCGGGTTGAAATGATGAGATAAAGAACGTAAAAGGATGCATGGTGGACAAAAAAGGCCATCCGGATTTCCCGGATGGCCTTGCGATGCGGGGACGCCCCCGCCCGTTATTTCACGTATTTGTCGAGCCAACCGAAGAATTCGCGGTTCCAGACGAGCGAGTTCTGGGGCCTGAAGATCTGGTGCGCCTCGTTTTCGAATTCCACCAGCCGCGCCGGGATGCCGCGCACGCGGGCGGCCGTGAAGGCTTCGAGCGACTGCGTGTAGGGGATCCGGAAATCGTATTCACCCGTGAAGATCAGGATCGGCGTATCCCATTTGTCGACGAATTTGTGCGGCGAATTGGCGTAGGAGCGCTGTGCGACCTGGTTCGACCGATCCCAGTAGGGGCCTCCGTAGTCGTTGTTGATGAAGAACAGTTCTTCGGTCTCACCGTACATCGACTCGAAGTTGAAGATGCCGCAGTGGGCGATGAACGCCTTGAAACGCTTTTCGTGGCAGCCGGCCAGGAAGAATACCGAGTAGCCGCCGTACGATGCCCCGACGCAGCCCATGCGGGTTTCGTCGGCCCACGGCTCCCCGGCCACGTCGTCGATGGCCGAGAGGTAGTCGCGGATGTTCTGCCCTGCGTAGTCGCCCGATATCTGGTCGAGCCACTCCTGCCCGAACGAGGGCAGGCCGCGGCGGTTGGGCGCCACGACGACGTAGCCCTGTGCGGCCATCAGCTGGAAATTCCAGCGGTAGCTCCAGAACTGCGACACGACGCTTTGCGGGCCGCCCTGGCAGTAAAGCAGGGTGGGGTACTTCTTGGCCGGGTCGAAATCGGGCGGCAGGATCACCCACGTCAGCATCTGCTTGCCGTCGGTGGTCTTCACCCAACGTTTCTGCACCTCGCCCATCCTGATGTTGTCGTAAACCGGTTTGTTGATGGCCGAAAGCTGCGTCAGCGTGCCGTCGGCAGGGTCGACGCCGAAGAACTCGGTGGCCATCGAGATCGTGCACATTTCGGCGACGATCCTATCGCCGGCCATCGAGAAGGCGTTGATGTCGTGGTCGCCGCGGGTTACCACCTCGACCTCGCCTACCGAGGGTGAGATGCGGCAGAGCTGGTGCGTCGCCTCGATCGGTGCGATGAACCAGATCGTGTCGTTGTCCTCCCAGACGACGTTCATGGCGTTGTAGTCGAAATCTTCCGTCAGATCCTGCATGTCGCCCGTCCGGCAGTCGTAGAGGAACAGGCGTGCCTTGTCCGACTCGTTGCCTGCGCGGCGCTGTGAAAGGAAGGCGATTTTCGTATCGTCGGGCGACCATACGGGGTATTTGTCGTAACCGGCCATGGCGGCCTTGTCGCTTGCGACGGGCTCCCCGGTATTGACATTGACCGGCTTGCAGATGTTCTGCGTCACGCCGCTTTCGAGCACATAGACGAAGATGTCCGAGTCGGTCGAAACGGCGTATTCGGTGCCGGTGAGCGGCTTACAGGTATAGGCCAGCATCGTGCCTGCGTTGTTCCAGGCGATTTCGGCCATGTCGAAATAGGGCGCCAGCGGGGCGTCCCACTGTGCATCGGGCATGATGTCCGTGCCTCCCGTCACGAGGCCCTTGCCCAGTTCGCCGATGAAGATATGGCGGTAGGAGCCTTCGTCCCAGTAGTCCCAGTGGCGGGCCATCAGGTCGTCGTAAATGCGGGCCTTCGACTTGTCCATGTCCTCGTATACGTCCGACGATTTGCGCCGCGCCGCCTGCACGGCCTGTACCCACCAGATGTGTTTTTCATCGGGGCTGACACCGAATCCTTCGACGTCGGGGACACCCTCGCCCCCGCCGCTGCCCGTTATCTGGGTCGCGTCGCCGCCAGCGGCGTTCATCCGCCACACCTGCATCGAGCCGCTGCGATCCGACAGGAAATAGATTTTCCGCCCGTCGGAGCTCCACTCGGGGGCGGCGTTGTTCGAGGCCGTGTCGGTGAGCCGCGTTACGGCGCCCGATGCCATATCCTGCACCCAGAGGGTCGTCACGCCGCGGTTCTGGGCCATGTTGTAGTTGGTCTGCGCATAGAGGAGCGTCTTGCCGTCGGGTGAGAGCGACGAGGAGCCTGCACGGCTCATTTTCCACATCACCTCGGGGGTGAGCCTGCCTGCGGCGATTTCGTCGGCCGTCAGGGCGTTGTCGATCGTAAGTGGTTGCGGGCGCCTGTCGTCGCATGCGCCCAGTCCCACAGCTGCAATAGCCATAAAAAGGAGTAATTTTTTCATTTTGGTCGGGGTTTCTTCTATATTATTCGTATTTTCGCGTTCAAATCGAGCCAGCATGGACTATACCGTATATTTTGCAGATAAAGCCGTGGTTTTCACTGCGAAGACCCCTGGCGAGGACTGGTATGCCGTGACGCCCGCACCGGACGGCGGCATATCACGAGCGAAGGTAACGAAAATTCTCGAATCGTACAACAAGGCGGCTGTCGTCACGCCCGATCCCGGGGCGGCGTTCGGGGCCTTTGCCGCGGAGTTCGCGCTTATAGAGGCGGCGGGCGGCGTGGTGGTCAACGATTGCGGCCAATGGCTGATGATCCGCCGCAACGGCCGCTGGGACTTACCCAAGGGGCACCTCGAATGCGGCGAGCGGATCGAGGAGTGCGCGGCCCGCGAGATCGAGGAGGAGACGGGTGTCCGCGCCGGGGTGGTGCGACCCCTGTGCGATACGCTGCATGCCTATTATTTCCCCAAGACCGAACGCTGGGAGCTGAAACGCACCCACTGGTACGAGCTTCACACGGCGTCCTGTGACCGGCTTGTGCCCCAGCTCGAAGAGGGGATCGAGCGGGCGTCGTGGTGTACGCCCGCGGAGGTCGCCCGCAACCTGCGGGATGCTTTCCCGACGATCCGCTGCGTGGCGGCGGCGATGGGAAAGTAGCGCGGCGGCGATCATAGGGTTGCGGTGACGCCGGGGCGTTCCGGCTGTCTTTTCTGGCCGGCGTAACCGGTGTGTTTCCCCGCCCTCCCCCGTGGCTTTCCCCGTGGCTTTCTCTTCGGAGCCTTCCCCTGACCTTCCCCGGATACTTTCCCCGATACTTTCCCGGCGATGCCCGGCGGAGCCCCATCCCGGTTCCCGTCAGGCGAACAGGTCGTTGAGCGATTCGCTCATGCTCGGATGGGTGTAGATCGAATTGCTCAGGTCGTGTGCCGTGACGCCGTGCTTCATGGATGTGGCGACGGTGTTGATGACTTCGCCCGATTCGGCTCCGAAGAGCGTGCACCCCAGTATCTCGTCGGTCTTGGCGTCGATGACGGCTTTGAGCACACCCTCCGTCGAACCCAGTATCCGAGAACGCGGGAATGCCGCGACGGCGATCCTGTTGACGCGGATGTCGCGCCCTGCCTTGCGTGCCTCCTCCTCGTGCATGCCCACGTGCGAGAGCGTCGGTTCGATGAAGACCGAATAGGGGACGGGGCCCCGGTTGGCCGTGGTACGGGCTCCGTCGCCCAGCAGCACGTCGCGTATGATCCGGAAGTCGTCCAGCGAAACATAGGTGAATTGCAGCCCGCCCGTCACATCGCCTGCGGCGAAGACATGGGGAGCCGTCGTGCGCAGGTGTGCGTCGACCCTGACGGCACCCCGGTCGTCGGTTTCGATTCCGGCGGCCGCGAGGTTCAGCCCTGCGGTGGCGGGGCGGCGTCCCGTGGCGAGCAGCACGGCGTCCCCGACGATTTCGTATTTTCTGCCCGTCTGCGTGTCGGCGACGGCGACCGTGACGCCCTCGGCGGTGTCGCTCACCGATTCGACCCGTGCGCCCATGCGGAATTCGATGCCCTTTTTTTCCAGCGCCTCCCGCACGGCGGCCGCAATGTCGCGGTCTTCGCGCGGGATCAGCTCCGCGAACCCTTCGAGCACGGTGACTTTCGATCCGAATGAGGCGTACATCGAGGCGAATTCCAGCCCGATGTATCCGCCGCCCACGATTACCAGGTGCTGCGGCAGCTCTTCGAGCTCCATGATCGAGGTGCTGGTATAGACCCGCCTGCTCTGCGCGATGCCTTCGATGGGCGGGATTACCGTCTCGGCGCCGGTGTTGATGACGATGTATTTGCCGCCGATCTGCTGTGTCCCCCGGGCGGTTTTCACGGCGATGGCTTCCGGTGAGGCGAAACTGCCTTCGCCCGTGTAGACGTCGATGCGGGCGTTGTCGGCCAGTTTATGGTAATTCTTGTCCCGCAACAGCTCGACCAGCGCCGTTTTCGAGGCGACGGAATCCCTGTAATAATCCCGCCGCTGCCCGAAGGTAAGCGGATGCCCTGCGGCTGCGAGCCCGGCGCTGTGGATCAGGGCTTTGGTCGGTATGCAGCCGATGTTGATACAGGTTCCCCCGTACATTTTGTCCGAGCGTTCGACCATCGCGACGCTCCAGTCGTGTGCGGCCAGTTCGGCGGCGAGGGTCTTGCCCGCTTTGCCGAAGCCGATGATGACGGCATCATATTGTTTCATAACTTTCCTTGTTTTAAGTTTCCCGGTGGCATGTGGCCTTCTCCGGCTCATTGTTCCCGTAATGCAAATATCGGGGTTTTATGCCGTCGGGGAAATGGCCGCACTGCCGGATGTGTTGGCAATAATTCCCGTTTGCGGGTTGCGGGGCGTTATTCGCCCGCAGGGGACTCGAACCGCAGCCGTGCGGTGTCCTTGTATTTGCGGGAAATTTCGATTTCCTGTCCGCCGACGTTGACCCGCGAGGGGTGGTATTCGCCGACGTGCGCCGTGTTGACGATATAGGAGCGGTGGATGCGCAGGAAGTGCCGGTCGAGCTGCGATTCCCATTGCGAGATGCGCGTCTTTGTACGGTAGGCCTCGCCCGATGCGGTGTGCAGCCAGACTTCGCTGTCGTTCGATTCGACGTAGAGTATCTCCGCAGGGTCGAGCGTGATTTTCCGCCGCTCGGATACGAAACTGATCGTTTTGTCGTAGGGGCAGCGGGCCGTGAGGTAGTTTTCGAGCATGATCTCGGGGGCGACGAAAGCGCCCGGTATCAGCAGCAGGAACACGGGGTTGAGCAACAGCCCCGGCATCTGGCCGACCCCTGCGCCGAGGATGTAACGCCCGGCCAGCATCAACGCGAGGTATTCGATGCAAAGGATGCCCAGGGCGAGGTATACGGCGTCGAAAATCCCCTGCCGGGGATTCCGGAACGAGAGCTGCGGCACGAAATAACGGGCGGCGAGCATCCCCGGCAGGAACATCGCGCCCAGCAGCAGGGCATCCGTGAAGGGATAGCCCAGGCTGACCAGTACCAGTGCGATGACGACCGTGGCCGCGAGCCACCATGCGACGGGGAGGAAATGTTTCATGCGACGATCCGTTTCAACAAATATAGGTAAATAAACCGCATGTCCGTCGTCCCGGAGCCCGGAAAAATGCTCCCGTGGGGCGGACGGCGGGATTCGATCGCGCAACGACGGGTTTCGGCGGCCTGTTTTTTTGCCGGAACGGGGCTGTGCGGACTATCTTTGCCATAGGGAATAGTCCCGTGTCCACTTAAAGTTTTATCGTTATGTTTGATTTGTTCGTCCAGGGCGGTGTGCTGGGGATGTCCCTGCTGACCGTCGAATTGATTTGCATGCTGTTCGCCGCATGGAAAGCCCCGGCGTGGGTGAAGGAGATCGGCCTCTTGGCACTGCTGACGGGGATCTTTTATCAGATGCTCGGCCTGTTTCAGGTTTTGGATGTCTTCCAGCAAGTCGGGGATATTTCGCCGACGCTGCTTGCCGGCGGGTTTAAGGTTTCGTTCATTTCGATCATGTACGGAATGCTGATCTACGGGGCGTCGCTGGTTATCCGGATGCTCCAGAAACCGAAAATCTGAAACGAAAGCGCCGACCTCGAAAAGGTCGGCGCTTTCGTTTGCCGTTCAGCTGTCATTCCGGTTTTTTCAGCAGCCGTTCCTGCACCGCATAGGCTTCGGCGATCAGCTCGGGCGGATAGTCGTACAGCTCCAGAATGCGGATTGCGTTGCGGGTCGTCAGCGGCCCCGTGTGTAGCTGGTAGTCGAAGACCAGCTGCCCGTCGACCACCTCTTCGCGGAAGTGGTGCAGTTCGTAGCCGTCGCTGTCGAGCAACTCCGCCAGCTCGATGTCGTGCGTCGATACCAGCACGATGTGCGGGCCGCGGTTGAGGTGCGAGAGGACGGCTTTCCCGGCGGCGATGCGTTCGGTCGTGTTCGTCCCCTTGAACAGTTCGTCGAGGGCGAACAGGCAGGGGGCGGAATCCTGTGCCGCTTCGAGGAAGCGTTTGACGGTCAGCACCTCCTGCAGGTAGTAGCTCGTGCCTTCGGCGATGTCGTCCGTAATGCGGATCGAGCTCAGCAGCCGCATGTACGGTGCCGTATAAGAGACGGCGAAGCATATGTCGAGGGTCTCGGCCGTCAGGGCGTTGAGCACCAGCGTGCGGATGAAGGTCGTCTTGCCCGACATGTTGGAGCCGGTGAGCAGCAGCCCCGTGCCGTCGAGGACGAGCGTATTGGGCACGCAGCCGTCGATGAGCGGATGTACGACCTGCTCGGCCTTCAGGTATTTTCCGTCGACGAACTGAGGGCGGCAGGTCTGGGTTTCGCTGCGCAGGCGTGCGACGGAGATTGCGGCATCGGTCTCCCCGATGAAGCGGAACATGCCGTGGATCGCATCGCGCCGGGCCGTGATGCTGCCGATAAAGCGCTGGAAGAGGATCACCTCGATATTGAAGGCGACTTTGGCTAGCTCGATGAAAAGCCATGCGATGGCGGCCAGCTCGTTTGCGGAGTCGCCCTGCGTCCCGACCACGCGGCTGCGGCGTTCGACCTCGGCGACCTGCCGGATTTGTCCGGTGGCCTCCTCCGTGCCGGGCACCTCTTCGACAGCCAGTTCCCGGGCTGTGCGCAATGCCAGCGAAAGTTGTTTTACGGCCGAGCCGTAGAGCGAGACATTGAGCTTGTTGCTGTAATGGATATAGAGGTTCACGGCGAAGACCGCCATGAACAGCAGCAGCGACAGCGGGTAGAACGGGGCGGCGAGCAGCGTCGCCACGGCGAGCAGGGTGAGCGGGTATACCCAGGCGAAATAACGGACTTTGGCCGGTGTGTCGAAAATCAGGTTTTGCAGCCCGTAGGTATCCTCGTCGGTGAGCCGGGAGAGGGATTCGGTGCAGCTGGCCGCAAGTTCCCCGTTGCGGGAGAAACAGTCCGTGCTGCGGCCGAAAGCCTCGGCATCCTCCTGTCCCCGGAGCGTGCGTAGGCGGGCATAAAGGCATTGCTGCCCGACTTTCGAGGTCGTGCGGTCGATGCGCTCGAATACGGCGTTGAGGTCGAGGTCGGCCGTGGTTTCGGCGTCGATCGTATGGCTGGCGTCCTCCGCCGGGCAGTTGTAGAAATAGCGGCTGATCAGGTCGAAGTCGCACGGCGGGCGCTCTCCGGCGGGAAGCGCCGAAGGCCGGAAAAGGGCTGATAGATAACTTGTCGGTTTCATAATCGCGTGCGTTTATAGGTTTTCGTGTGCGCGTCGCGCCGACGAATGCTTGCGTGATCCTTGCCTGAGCCTGCGGCACGGCGTCATACCGCCTTTGGCTGCGTGTTCCCAGGCCTGTGCCGCAAACATCTCTTCCCCGCCCGGAATCATCGCCCCGGGGCATCGTGTCTGCGGAGCCGTGCCCGATTTGCAGGGGCTGTGCCAGACTTCGTCTGCCGTCCGTTCAGACCTGCGGGGCGGCGTTCATCGCCCGGGCGATCCCCTCGGCGATCTGATCCAGCGCCCCCTGCAGCTTGTTGCCGATCATCATCTTCATCATCATGTTCAGGTCGATGCGCAGCACCAGCCGCAGGCGGGTGTCCGCGGCGGAGACTTCCTGCAACTGGATCCAGAATGCGAAATCCATCGGTACGCCCCCGTCGTCGCCGACGACCTTGACGTATTTGCCCGGCTCGCGCTCCTCCATGCGGAGTTTCACGGTGAAGCCTTTGGCCTTGAACGAACAACTGTCCTCGGTAGCCTGCCACTCCTCGACCTTGTCGGCAAGGGCGGGCGTGAGGTTGTCGAAACGGCTGATGACCGCGTAAATCTGTTCAGCGGGACGTAAAACCTGTTGCTGTTTGGAGATATATTCTTGCATTGCGTGTGTAAAACTTGTATGAAATGTGTTTCAGAAATCGGATGCGGTTTCGGGCGCTGCCCAGAAACGTGTTTCGTCGGAGGTTTTGACCGCTGTGCGGCCGAGCCGGAACCCTTCGAAGTCAGGCGGGAGCAGCACCACGCAGCGGTGCCTGCCTCGGTTCGGCTCCTGGTCGAAGCCCGTGCTTTCCCAGCATTCGAACCAATAAAGGTTCTTGGCCCAGTAGGCGGCATAGTAACCGTCGTCCTTTTCATCCAGCAGGCGGTGTACCTCCGTCGGCTCGCCGCCGATGTACCGTGCGCGCATCTCCGCGAGCGAGAGCGGCGTACCTGCCGGATCGGTGATGAATGCCTGCATGTCCGAGTCGACCATCGCCCACTTCTGCAGCTCGGGCAGCCATGCGATGTTGACGACGTGGCAGTCCGTGTCGAGCGAGTCGGCCGGGAGGCACGTGACGAAGCGGTTGGTGATGCCCGATGCCAGCAGCAGTTCGTGCAGCATGATCGAATGCAGACGGCAGTTGAAGGCCGGTTCGACCGTGCGGCTATACTCCCACAGGGCAACGGCGTTGCACTTTTCGGGGTAGACCTGCTGGTTGGCGTGCGGGATGTTGCGGGCGACGAATTTTGCCAGCGCCAAGGTATTTTCCCAAGTCGAGGCATCGCGGCGCAGCAGCGTGTCGAGGCGGAAATGGTCGCGGATTTCGCGGGCGCGCACGCTGTCCTGCCGGTAGGCGAAGCGGAATTGTACGGTGTCGGCGGCATAGGGTGCGGCCGCGCGCAGCAATTCGGTGCGCTGTTCCGCCAGCAAGGCGTTGAGCGCACTGGCGACCTGCTCCCTGAATACGAAGCGGGCGAGCAGGAAGGCTGCCAGCAGCAGCGTGACGAGCGAAGCGAGGACGATCCCCGCGATTTTCAAGGTTTTTTTCATGGGAGTAAGGTGTTTCCTGCGGCAAAGATACAACATCGGATCGAGAAACGGAGCGGATTACAGCAGGAATGTTGCCGATTGGCTTTCCGGGCCGTGCCGGCGGGGGCGGGGCTGCCGGCGGAAACCTTCGGTGCGCCGGATGGGCAGGCCCCGGCCTTGAGCGGCTGCAAGGGCGGAGATTTCCCGGAAATATATTATCTTTGAAAAACGATGAAGTCGGTTGTGATGAAAGGGAAATTATTGTTGGGTATCGTGCTCCTGTTCCTGAACCTCCCGTGCTTGCAGGCGGATGCGGGGGCGGATGGCGGCGCATGCAGCGTGCGCCGGGAGCTCCCGGAGCTCCGGCACCCGGAGTGCAGGGATGCCGAGGCTGTCCGTTTGATCGAAATGTTCTATGCGGACTATGTTTTTGGCGGGGAGGACTATGCACCCGGAGTGGAGAAGTACTGCACGGAAAAGTTGAAAAGGCGGCTGAAGGACGACTATACACACGAGTACGACGGAGCCGGTTATGCCGTTTGGAAATTCCGAACCGGATGTCAGGACGGCCCGGGCGATGTGTCGCAGGTCGCTTCGGTAACGGCTCTGGGAAACGGTCTCTATGCCGTGAAATTCATCGACATGGGGATAGAGGGGACGCGAACGGTTCGGGTCGTTTGCGAGGACGGGGGCCTGAAACTCGATTCGGTCGAATGACGGAAACGACCTACCGGGCGGATGCGAAGCCTGTACGGTAAGCGGGTGCCGGGATATTGCGGCCGGCATCGGCGGCGAACAGCGCGGGTTTATCGGAGGAACGTCTCCCGGTAGCGGGCGATGTCCAGGTCGTCGGCGATCTTGCGGGCGAAGAGGTACGGAACTTCCGCCGCCGTGTCCCGTGCCTGCAGCAGCCGGGGCAGGTCGTCGGTGCCGAATGTTTCCGGATGGGGCGCCCCTTCTCCGACCCATCGGGTGTAGACGAGGGGACGGCGCGTATTCGCACCGGCGAATTCGGAAATGCCCATCAGGGTCTGGAAAAAAATCTCGTCGCCGCAGTGCGAGTGTCTGAATGCGCGGATATAATCGGGGTGGGTGCGCAGATAATCGAACACAAAATCCCGGAAGCGGTCGGTGACGACGATCCAGTTGGAACCCTTTTCGAGCGGCGGCAATGTCCTGAAATAGGGGTTGTCCCCGGGGCGCAGCCGTTTGTAGAGCCTTTTGCGGAAATAGCCCGGCATGCGCCCGATCCAATCGTTCCTGTCGGGGTAGTGGCACCACTGCATCTTCTGCGTCAGTTCGGTGATGTGCAGTTCGGGCTGCATGTCCGCGAACTGCCGTGGGTAGCACGCTTCGAGGAAATCGTGTATCTGCCCGCAGGGGCGTAGCGGCAGGGTGTCGCCCGAGAGAATGGCGATGTAGCGGTAGTCGCCGTTACAGGTGCCCCGGAGCAGTTTGAGCATGCAGTCGATCTGGCCGTACTCGCCCCAGTACACCTTGCTGCGCGGGTGGATGAAACGTGCCAGGGGACGCAGCGGCGCAAAATCCCCGATGTCGGATTTCGCATCGACATGGATGAAAATATCCGCTTCGGGGTGCTGCAACTGCCGGCACAACTCCTGCAGGACAGGGGTGTATTTATGGCATTCGATGCAGAATGCGATGCGGAAACCGTCTGCCATGGTCGTAGTGTCGCGGGGCGTTGGCCGGGCTTCAGTCGATTTCGAACGTGCGTGCCGTGTCGCTGTCGACGGTGATGCGCACCGTCATCACGTTCTCGGGCAGGAGCTGTTCGATCTTTTCGGGCCATTCGACCAGGCAGAGGTCGCCCGAGAAGAAATACTCTTCGTAACCGAAATCATAGGCTTCGCGGATGTCGTTGATCCGGTAGAAATCGAAATGATGGATACGGCGGTTGCCTTTGCCCTTGTACTGGTTCACGATGGCGAACGTAGGACTGGTTACGGTGTCCGTGGCGCCCAGTTGGGCTGCGATCTCGCGGATCAGCGTGGTTTTGCCCGCGCCCATTTCTCCGCGCAGTGCGACTACCGTACGGCGGCCGAGCGCTTCGATGACCGCCTCGGCGACGTCCGGCAGTTCGTCTTGCGAGGTGATGTGGATCGTTTTCATATTACTGCTTGGGTTTTAAGACGATATAAGGCACGATCATTTCTTCCATCGAGATGCCGCCGTGCTGGAACGTGTTGCGGTAATAGCGGATGTGGCGGTTCGCATCGTTGTTGTAGACCAGGAAATCCGAATTGTAGGCGAAGATATAGCTCGACGTGAGGTTGCTCGACGGCAGCTGTACGTCCTCGGGTTTCAGTATCTCGTAGACGTCGCGCGAGTTGTAGGCCAGGTTGCGCCCCGTCTTGTAGCGCAGGTTGGCCGAGGTCTCGCGGTCGCCCGTCACCTTGACGGGGTTGTCCACGCGGATGGTGCCGTGGTCGGAGGTGATCACGACCGTGTGCCCCCGCTCCGAGAGGAGCTTGAGGATGGTGTAGAGGTCGGAGTGCTCGAACCACGAGCGCGTCAGCGACCGGAATGCCGCGTCGTCCTCGGTCAGCTCGCGGATGATGTCGGTCTCGGTACGGGCGTGCGAGAGGATGTCGAGGAAGTTGTAGATGATCACCGAGAAATCGGCGTCGTACACTTTTTGTATATTGTCGACCAGCCTGCGGCCCTGTTCGGGGCGCACGAGCTTGTCGAACGAGAATTTCCAGTTCTTCCCGTTCTGGGCCATCAGCCGTTTGAGGAACTCCTCCTCGTACTGGTTCTTGCCGCCTTCCTCGTTGTCGTTGAGCCATTTGTTGGGCATCAGCTTGTCGATGGCCAGCGGCATCAGGCCGGCGAAGATGGCATTGCGGGCGTATTGCGTCGCCGTGGGGAGGATGGCGCAGTAGAAATCGTCCTGCGCCACGTCGTAATAGCCCCGCAGCAGCGAGGAGATCGACCGCCACTGGTCGTAGCGGAAGTTGTCGATCAGCAGCAGCGTGGTCTTCGGGTTCTCGTCCGCCACCGGGAAAATGTTGGTGCGCATGAGCGTGTGCGACATCACGGGGGTTTCGTCCGAGCGCTTGTTGATCCAGTTGTAGTAGTTACGGCGTACGAACTTGCAGAATTCCTGGTTCGCCTCGGTCTTCTGGTAGGTGAGCACCTCCTTGATGCCCTGGTCGGTGGATTCCGAAAGCTCGACCTCCCAGTTGGTGAGCTTGCGGTAGAGCGAGCACCAGTCCGAAAAGGTCTCGGCCATCTGCAGCGACGAGGAGATACGCCCGAATTCCGACCGGTAGTCGGCCGTGGTCTGCTCGGTGACGAGCTGCTGCTGGTGGACGTTCTTCTTGATCGAGAGCAGCACCTGGTTGGGGTTCACGGGCTTGATGAGGTAGTCGGCGATCTTCGAACCCACGGCCTTGTCCATGATGTTCTCCTCCTCGCTCTTGGTCACCATGATGACGGGCGTGGTGGGGCG
>ERZ1027033.323-NODE-323-length-30388-cov-10.741107_pt1 | contig 30388 bp, 26 predicted proteins | sample MGYA00519444_ERZ1027033 | MGnify/ENA primary metagenome ERZ1027033 (study PRJEB26926, sample SAMN06164887) | human gut metagenome | biome: ENVO:00009003; feature: ENVO:2100002; material: ENVO:00002003 | host: Homo sapiens | place: USA | collected 2012 ...
ATACCGACCTGCTGGACTCGTCGGCGGGAAGCGTGTCGCAGATACGCGAATGCGCCGCGACGCTGCTCAAGTATGCCAAGTCGACCGGGACGTCGATCTTCATCATCGGCCACATCACCAAGGACGGAAGCATCGCCGGGCCCAAGATCCTGGAACACATCGTCGACGTCGTCCTGCAATTCGAAGGCGACAGCAACAATATCTACCGCATCCTGCGCGGCATAAAGAACCGTTTCGGCGCGACGTTCGAAATCGGGGTGTTCGAGATGCTGGACAGCGGCCTGCGGAGCGTGGACAACCCGTCCGAGATCCTGCTGACGCACTACGAGGAGCCGCTGAGCGGCATCGCCGTGGGCGCTTCGGCCGACGGCGTGCGCCCCTACCTGATCGAGGTGCAGGCACTGGTGAGCGGCGCGGCATACGGTACGCCCCAGCGTTCGACGACGGGCTACGACACCAAGCGCATGAACATGCTGCTGGCCGTGCTGGAAAAACGCGTGGGAATGAAGATGTTCCAGAAGGACGTCTTCCTGAATTTCGCCGGCGGGTTCAAGGTCGCCGACCCGGGATTAGACCTGGCAGTGGTCGCGGCGGTGATCTCGTCGTACTACGACCGCCCCGTCGCCGAGGGGGTCTGCTGCGCGGGCGAGATCGGGCTTTCGGGCGAAGTGCGCCCGGCGCCCCGCACCGAGCAGCGCATCAGCGAGGCCGCGCGCCTGGGATTCAAACGCATCGTCGTATCGGGGTATCTGGGCAAGGGCGCCAAACGCCCCAAGGGGATCGAGGTCGTGACGATAAACAGCGTAGACCAACTGCCACGGGCGCTTTTTGTGGAATAGATTTTGCTCTTACACCCGTAAAAAGGAGTAAGAGATGCAAAAACGAATAGTCGTTCTCGGCGGGGTGGGTTTTATCGGCACGCACCTCTGCCTGCGCCTTCTGGAGGAAGGGCACGAGGTTTTCTGCGTCGATATCCGCGATGCGGTCAACTCGCCCCTGCTGCGGGGCGTATTGCAGCACCCCCTGTTCCGGTATGTACACCACAATATCATCAACGGGTTCAGTATCCGCTGCGACGAGATATACAACCTCGCGTCGCCGTCGCGCGTGCGCTACAACAAGGCGCTCCCGGTGGAGACGCTCCGCGTGAGCGTGCTGGGCGCCATAAACGCGCTCGACACAGCACGCACCGAACATGCGCGGGTGGTCTTCGCCTCGGCGGGAAACATCTACGGCATCGGGCAGCGCGACCCGGCGAGCGAACCGGGCAACTGCTGCTCGACGCACTACATCCTCTGCGAAGGCAAGCGCGCCGCCGAGGCACTGCACAGGGCATACCACAGCGAATACGACGTCGACACGCGCATTGCCCGCATATTCAACACCTACGGCAGCGGCGCCGACCCGATGGATCAGCGCGTGGTGATAAAGATGGTCGTGGCGGCCTTGCAGAACCGCGACATCGTCGTCAACGGCAGCGGGGAGCAGCTACGCACGTTCTGCTGGGTCGAAGACCTCGTGGAGGGGCTCGTCAGGCTGATGGAAGCACCGCCGTCGGCCGGGGCGGTGCGCACGGTGAACCTGGGCAGCAACCATGAAATCGCCATCCGGGCGCTGGCGGAGAAGATCGTGGCCCTGACGGGAAGCCGCTCGCGGATCGTGCACACGGCGGCACGGGCCGACGACGCAAGGCGGCGCACGCCCGACATCTCGGCAGCACGCAGGGAGCTGGGCTGGGTGCCCCGTACACCGCTCGCGGAAGGGCTGCGTCGCACGATCAGCTATGCGGAAAAGGAGTTGGCGGACAAGGCCTACGCCGGGGTAACATGGGCAGAGATGAACTGAAAAAGAAGATAGAATGACAACTACGGATTTTGATAAGATCATCTGGCGGGACGCGCTGACGTTCGTGGACTTTTTCGCCACATGGTGCGGGCCATGCCAGATGATGCACCCCGCCATCGACAAGTTCCAACGGGAGATGAACGGCCGCGTGGATGTATACAAGGTAGATATCGACGACCGCGGAATGCTGGACGCAGTGCACCGCTACAACATCATGTCGGTGCCGACGCTCATGTTCTTCCGCCGCGGCGAAGTGCTGTGGCGCGAGAGCGGCCGCGTGGGTTACGACCATCTGGTAAACGTGCTGCGGGAGCTGGAAAAGCGCGAACAGGTGGCACAGCGATGAACTCCCGCGCGGAACAAACAATGCATGAAAGGGAGGCCTATGCCTCCAGACGCCAGGCGAGCTCCTCGTGGACGTAGTCTTCGGCAGGGAGCTTACCCAGAGAACCGGCTGCGCGGAGTACCGCCTGCCGGTTCTCCTCGTTTTGCGCCGCAACGGCCGCGAGCAGCGCCACCGCACCCTGAGCCGTAAGGCGGGCGGCGGGGACGGGATGCTGCGCCAGAGGCCGGGAGGAAACCTGCTGCCCGGCAGCACACGGGGAGGCGACATGCGGGTCTGCGGCCGGAGAAGCGCCTGGGGCGGCTGAGACAATTGCAGCGGAATGGGGGTCGCCAACGGAAGAATCGCCGGGAGCAGGCGTGATAACTTCCGGAGAAGAGGCCTCCGTAACAGACGTATCAGCGACAAAGGCACCCGGTGCAACAGAGGTATCCGCAGCGGCGGTCGCCTCGGTCATCGCTTCGGCCGGCGTTTCGACCGTCGCCTCGGCCGTTGCATTGCGGTGCACGGCTTCGACGGCCGGAGCAACCCATGAGGCCGTAAGGCGGGGACTGCGCGCGGCGGCGAGCAGGGCGGCATACTGCAACAACGCATCGGGCGAGGCGATCCACGCCGAGAACAGCGCGGGGAACGCCTCGGCTCGGCTCAGCAGGGCAAAAGCGGCCTCCTCGGCGATTTCGGAATTGACAATGCCTGCGGCCCATGCGGGGAACTCCTCCGGCGTAAGGCACGCCGGACATGCAATATGCAGCGCCGCAAGGCGCAGTTCGCGGACATCCTGCCGGTAGAGGTAACGGGCGAAACCGTGGTCGGGCGCCTCCGCACGCGCTATCCGGCGCAATGTGGGCAGGCTCACCCCGTAATTCAGTCCGTAAGGCGTGCCGTAATAGCGCATCGAATCGGCTACGGCACCGTTACGCTCGCGACGCAACTCCCTGAGCAGCGCCACCATACGCGACGTATAATCCATCGGTAAAAGCTATTTGCGGCGAGGAAGCGCGACGTTGATCGTGCGGCCGAACTCGAACAGGGGAAGCACCGCGCGGGCATACTCGCGGCCGCCTGCGATGACCGTGCAGACCGACGGGTCGGCCACACGGCAGATCACGGTATTGGACTCCTTGGCCGAAGCCTCGACGGCGGTAGCCGTATTACCCGAAGGTTCGATCTGCAACAGCACCATGTCGCCCGAAAGGTCGCTCTCGGGGAGCAGCCCGGCGGCGGCACTGAAACGGCAGACGATATACTGCTTCTTGTCGGATTGCGGATAGACCACATAGCGGCGGGTCTCGGCGGTGACGATACGTTTGCCCAGGAAAAGCTCTAGGTAGCTCTGTTCGAGACGTTCGATCTCGGCCAGGGCGGCTTTCAGCCCCTCGCCGAAGACATTTTCGCCGGCTTCGCCCGTGATGAGCTCGATACGGTGCCTGCGAAGCGAAAAGATCGTGTTGGCGGCTTCGCGGGCGGCGTCCTCCAACGCCAGCACCGCCATGTCGTTCTTGTCGGCCTGGAGGCGCGAAAATTCGTCCTCGGACGTGGCATGGGACATCACCGTGCGCGAAGGCTGGGCCGGGGCGGGCGCGTCGAGGCACGCCTTGGGGTCGAGCAGGGCGACCGAAGCCCCCGTAACGGCCCATGACATCTTGTCGGTCAGCGGGGCACGGACGCCGAGGAATTTCTGCGCATAGCGCGCATAGGGGCCGCTGAGGGTCACGTCGCGCTCGGCCGTGACGTCGACAGCCAGTACCGTGCGGGGCTGCGACACGACGATGCCGCCGGATGTTTCGTCGGCCCCTTGCAGGGCTATGTATGGGTTTTGCGCCGCGGCGCCGCCGCATACGACGAGGGCGAGCGCCAGAAGTCTGAGTTTCATGGGTTCGAATTTTTTAATCGCTAACGCAAATGTAACTTATTTTGCCGTGCTATCAAAATTTCAGGTAAAAATCGCGCGTCAGGGCGCGGTATTCGGGGGTATACTGCTCGTGCACACCCGTGCCGATAACCAGCTCGGTGCGATCGGGGGCCGGGGCGGAGGGCACAGAAAAGAGGGGGACGGCATCCGACAGGGCCGCCGGGTCATCGGAACGAAGGCCGGAACCCGCGGCGGAAAAACCGGAGGGAGGCGAAGCGGCGGCGGGCGGAAAAACGTCGCCGGAAGGCGTACGGACGAATTCGAGCAGCACCCGTTTGGCCGCGTGGCGGGGCGTCGTGCGCACGTCGGTACGGCGCACCGGAAGCAACACGTCCCGGCAGATGCCGATGAAACGGGCGGCCTCGTCCGCAGGCAAGACCACGGCGAAGTGCCCCTCGTCGGAGAGCAGACGCACGACGGCGTCGCGCAGATCGCCGAAGGGCAGCCGTACGGCATGGCGGGCCGTGGTACGCCCCGCATCGGGACAGGTGAGCGAATCGACAAAGAACGGCGGGTTGGAGACGACCAGGTCGAACTTTCCCTGCGGGGCGAACTCTTGTACGGGGCACTGCACGAACGCTACCCTGCCGCCCCACGGCGAGGCATCGGCATTCTCGCGCGCCTGCGAAATGTCTTCCACGTCGACACCCGTGATCCGGGCCCCGGGGACACGTTGTGCCATCATCAGTGCGATAAGCCCCGTACCAGTACCGATATCGAGGATGCGCCTGTCCGACGGACGCACCGAGACCCAGGCGCCCAGCAGCACGCCGTCCGTCCCGACCTTCATCGGGCAGCGATCCTGGCGTATGGCGAATTGTTTGAAGCGGAACATCGTCTCTATGCTTTGAGGTAACCGTCGATACCCGCCCCGAAGAGCGAGAAATCGTAACGCACAGGGTCGGCGGGATCGAACATGCGGAGCGAAGCGGTGGTCTGCTCGACGGCACGCCAGTCGTTCTGGCGGCGTGTGAGCAGCCCCAGCGCACGGGACATATTGCCTGTATGGACGTCGAGCGGGATATAGAGCGCCGACATCGGGATGCGCGTCCACTCGCCGAAATCCACGCCACGCCCGTCGCTGCGCACCATCCAGCGCAGGTACATGCAGAGCCGTTTGCAGGCGGCGCCCTTCTCGATGGACGAAAGATGTTTTTCGCAACGCGGAGCATGGCCGCAGCTGAAAAACTCGCGCCGGAATTCGGCAAAGACCGCCGGGATGCTCCGCGTCGCCTCGTAACGGGTCTCGAAGAAATTCCCGATGCCGCCGTGAAGCTCCTCCATACGGCGCAGTGCCAGCACGAAGTCACGCAGGTCGCCGCCGTTGAACGTGCGGTGGGCATAGGACGAAAGCGATGCCAGCTCCTTCTCCGAGGCGTTGCGCACGAAATCCGCCGGAGCGTCGTCCATGCAGCGCATCATCCGGTGGCCGTTCGCCACGATAGCCTTGCGGTTGCCCCAGGCGATCGTGGCGGCGAAAAATCCCGCGATCTCCCGGTCGGTACGCCCCGCATAGCGGTGCGGCACCGAAATCGGGTCGCACTCGATAAACTCGGGACGGTTGTATTTGTCGTGGAGCCGTTCGAGCAGCTCCCTGAGTTCTGTATCCATAACACAACTGTATTTATGCAATGATCCGCAACCCCGGACGGCTTCGGGAACAGCCCGAAGCAGCCCCGCCACGCCGGGAAAGCCGCCGGATACCGGAAGCGATGTCAGACGGCAGGGCACCCGGGGAACCCGTACGGCGCGGCGAACCGCCCACCGGGCGCAGCCTTACAGAATCCGGCCGTCGGACATCGTGATGCGGCGGTCGGCCATGGCGGCGAGGTGTTCATCGTGGGTCACGATCACGATGGTCTGCCCCAGCCGGTCGCGCAGCTCGAAAAAAAGACGGTGTATCTCGTCGCGGTTGTGCGTATCGAGGTTGCCCGAGGGTTCGTCGGCCAGCAGCACGGCGGGGGAATTGATCAGGGCCCGTGCGATAGCCACGCGCTGCTGCTCGCCGCCGGAAAGCTGGCCGGGCTTATGGTCGCGGCGCCCGGCGAGACCCATCATTTCCAGCAGCTCCGCGGCGCGGCGTTCGACCTCCGCACGGGGGTGTTTGCCGATCAGCCCCGGGATGCAGACGTTCTCGAAGGCCGTGAACTCGGGCAGCAGGTGGTGGAACTGGAACACGAAACCGATGCGTCCGTTGCGGAATCGGGACAACGTCTTATCGCCCAGCGAAAAAACATCCTGCCCGTCGATTTCGACCCTTCCGCAGTCGGGCCGCGAAAGCGTACCCACGATCTGCAACAGCGTGGTCTTGCCGGCGCCGCTGGCACCGACGATCGAAACGACCTCGCCCCGGGCGACGTCGAGCGAAACGCCTTTCAGCACTTCGAGGTCGCCGAAGCGCTTGTGTATATCGGTAACTTTAATCATCGGTCGGTTTTTTATCCAGTTTGTATTTCGCTTCGATCGCCCGTATCGACCGATCGACATCCGCCAACAATCCTTCGATATATCCCTCCGGAAAATAATAGGGCGCTGTCAGCATGAATTCGGCAAAACACGGCACCGAGAAAATACACTCCCACCGCTCGTACATGTCCCCGGTATAGAAACGCTCCCGCTGTTTCTCGCTGAAGTCCTTGGACATGTCGTTCTGGGCAGTGAGTTTTAACTGGTAGTACATCGAGATATTCTCCTCCAAATCGGCCAGCACGGCGTATCCCTGCGTAACGGCCAGCAGGAAGTCCTTGTCGGGCACCGAAGACATCAGGCCGGAATTCTTCAGCACCTCGAAAGCATCCCTGCGCGGATGGAAGAAATGGATCCGCCCGTAAACCGGATCGAAAGAGGCCAGCGTATCGGACGGTATCCGTTTCAGGTCGCGGCGGTTGTCCGTCAAGAACTTGCAGGCGCGCATTTCCCATTGCTGATAGTCCCAGACCTGCATGAAATCCGCGCGGTTAGTTTCCAGTTCGGCATGTACCAGCAGCATCGTCGCACGCACCTCGCGCGCCACGCGCCAGCGTTCGATCAGCCCCGAGCCGGCGAACGTAACGACAATACCGATGATGACCACCGAGAGTTGCAGCGCGTATTCGCGCCATGTCCGTGCCGGAAAAGACTTGGATTTCTTTGTCATTGCCTCTTATTTCTGGACGCCCTGCCGTTCGAAACGGTATTTTTTATTTATGGAGGCGATCACATCGTCGACCGCCCGTATCATATGACCGAAATAATCGCCCCCGCCGAAAAAATAAGCGGAAGTACCGATGAAAGCCGCACACAACGGGTCTTCAAAAATTATCTTCCACGACCCGTATGTTCCCATGAGAGCGAGCGAAAAGCCGGGAGTATTGACAAACAGGTGGTTTTGCGCATCCTGTTTCCGCCCGGAATACATAGCGACATTCTCCCGGAAATCGTTGAGCCGGTTATAACATCCGAAAATATCCGCCAGGAACTGCTTGTCCCCCACCGCCGAAACGATATCCGAGGACTTGAGCACTTCGAGCGCCTCCTGCTGCGGCCTGTAGGACGGCAGGTAACTCAAGAGCAGGCTGTAATGGGCCAGCGAATCGGCCGGAATGTCTTCCAGTTCGTCGTATTCCATGAACATCAGCATTCCCCGGCGGTCGTAGTCGAGGTTGCTGTAAACATCACGCAGCATTTCGCGGTTCTGTTCCAGCTCGGAAACCACCAACTGCATGACCGTTCTGACCTGTCGCTGGCTCGCCCAGCGGGAAATCAGGCCGGAACCGGCGAACGTAACGACGATACCGATAATGACCACCGATAACTGCAACGCATAGTCGCGCCATGTCCAGTTGAAAGCGGGCTTCCCGACCGCCGTCCCGGCCACCGGGCGGGAGCTGCCGGAGCGGCCGGAACTCCCGGCAGGGCGGCCTGACTGCGACCCGCCCTGCGGTTTGTCCGGCTGGACGTTGCGGCGTCCCCTCGGCGAGCGGGCCGACTGTCCGCCTTCGCGTTCGCCCTGCGGTCTGTTTTGCTGTCCGTCCTGCGGCCTTCCCCGTCGTCCGTCACGACGCCCGGCAGGTTTCCCCGCCCCGTTTTCCGACACCTTTTCCGCAGGTTTCTCCGCCGGATTCCCCGTTATTTTTTCATTTGGCATATCTCTCCGCTGTTTTGTACGTATGCGTTGAAGATCCTCACCGTATCGACGGCTTCCCGCACGTCGTGCACGCGCAGGATCACGGCCCCCTGCCGCAGGCACTCCCACCCCAGGGCTACGGTACCCGCGAGGGATTGGGCAGGGGTGGCGCCGAGCACACGGTAGATCATCGACTTGCGCGAGAGCCCCGCCAGTACGGGATAGCCCAGCGCACAGAGGCGGTGAAGCCCGGCGAGCAGTTCGTAATTCTGTTCCGTGGTCTTGGCGAAGCCGAAACCGGGGTCGAGGACGAGATGCTCGCGTGCGATCCCGGCGGCGAGCAGCGCGGCAACCCTGGCCTCGAAATAGGCGACGACCTCGGCCGTGATGTCGCGTTTGTAGTCCGTGAGCGACTGCATGGTCTTAGGGTCGCCCTTCATGTGCATGGCGATGTAGGGCACCCCGTATTTCGCAGCGACGGCAGGCATGGCGGGATCGAGTTCCCCGGCAGAAATGTCGTTGATGATCAGGGGGCCGAACCTTTCGATCGCCCGGGCAGCGACCTCGCTGCGGAACGTATCGACCGAAACGGCCATGCCGGGGGCCAGCCGCCGCACGGCCTCCACGCCCAGCTCCACGCGCCGCCACTCCTCCCCGGGGGATACTTCGTCCGCCCCGGGACGCGACGAGTAGCCGCCGACGTCGATGATCGACGCCCCTTCGGCTACGGCCTCGCGCACGCGGCGCTCGACATGCGGCGCATCGGGCATACGGCTGCCGGCGAAAAACGAGTCGGGGGTGACGTTCAGGATCGCCATCACCCGAGGCTGTGAGAAATCGAACAAGGGGTTATTTGCTGCCATGGCTGAAAATCCGGTCGAGTTTGACTACTGCGGGTTCGAGGTCTTCCTCGAAGATATTGACGACCACATAGTCCGCACGGGCGCTCAGCGCATCGTCGTCGAGCTGCGCGGCGATGCGGCGCACGACCTGATCGGCCCCGCACCCGTCGCGGCGGCAGGTGCGCTCGATGCGCAGTTCGCGCGGCGCGAGGACGGCGACCGTCTTGTCGACACAACCTTCGAGCCCTGCTTCGAACAGGATGGCGCTTTCGAGGATCACGTAGCTACCCTCCTGCCGCGCCGCCCAGGCATCGAAATCACGCATAACGACCGGATGCACCAATGCATTGAGGTCTGCCAGCGCCTGCGGGTCGGCAAAGACGATGCCCGCGAGGTAAGCCCGGTCGAGCACCCCGTCGCGGAAAGTCCCCTCGCCGAAACGACCGGCCAACTGCCGCCGCAGCGCCCCATCCTCCTGCATCAGCCGTTTGGCCGCAGCGTCCGAATCGTAAACCGCAATGCCCTTCTGTGCAAAAAGGCGGCAGACAGTGCTCTTGCCGCTGCCGATGCCGCCCGTAATTCCTACTTTCATCATTCCTGTCCGTCGGGAAAATCTATCTCGGGAACCGCGTCGATAGAGGTTATCTTAATATCGCTGAATTTCACGGAAATCGCATTCTGCAACGACTGCGGGTCAATGATGATCCGCCCCTCGTGCCCCTCCTCGCGCGAGCGCTTGTACTTGAGCGCCGAGAGCGGGATACGCAGCGTCTTGTTCATGTAGACCTGGTAACCGAACAGGTTGGTACCGACCCCTTCGACGGTACATGTCACATCGAAAACCTGCCCGTCGACATCCACACGCACCTTCTGTTCGGTGGTATAGATATAACTCAGTTTGGCGATATACCACAGGATGAACGATGCCATGAGCAGCGCCAGAAAGACCGGCGAGACATAGCGGTGCATCCACTTCAGCAAACTATCTATTGCACGTTGGAGTTCCATGACGCAAAGTTAAAAATAAAATGGACTGCACCAACCGTGCAATCCACTTTATTTGCATATTAAATATAGGTGTGTTACTCCTTGTCGATCTTGGCACGCTTGGCCATCAGGTCGTAAGCGACCGGCGTAGCGATGAAAATCGTAGCTACCGTACCTACGATGACGCCGACCGTCAGGGCGAAGATGAAGCCGCGGATGGTCTCGCCGCCGAAGAAGAAGATGGCGAGCAGCGTCACGAGCGTCGTACCCGACGTGTTGATCGTACGCGACAGCGTCGAGTTGATGGCGTTGTTCACGTTCTCCTTGAGGTTGCGCTTGGGATAGAGCCCCAGGTACTCGCGGATACGGTCGAAGACGACCACCGTATCGTTGATGGCATAGCCGATGATCGTAAGGATCGCGGCGATGAACGCCTGGTTCACCTCGAGGTTGAAGGGCACGAAGCCGTAGAGCATCGAGAAGAGGCCGATGATGAACAGCGCGTTGACGGCCAGTGCGAGCGTGGCGCCCGATGCCCACTGCCAGCGCTTGAAGCGGAACGTGATGTAGAGGCCGATGGCGATGAGCGAGAACAACACCGAGTAGATGGCGTTCCAGGTCATGTCCTTGGCGATCGAAGGGCCGATCTTGTCGGCTGTGAGGATACCGTTGACGTCGGTCTGGGTATTGCGGAACTGCTCGAAGGTGATGTCGTACGAATAGAGCGGCTTCAGGGCATCGAAGAGAATCTGCTCCACTTCGGCCGTAGCCTCGTCCGACGTGTCGTCGTAGCGGTACTGTGTCACGATGCGCATCTGGTTCTCGTTGCCGTACTGCTTCACCTCGAAACTGATTGCCGAAGCATCGGCATCGGCACGCTGCGAGAATGCCTCGCCCAGGTTCCGGCGGACTTCCTCGGCGGAAACGGCCCGGTCGAAACGGATCACATAGGCACGACCGCCCGTGAACTCGGCACCGAGGTTCAGGCCGCGGGCCACGAACGAGATGCACGAAAGGGCGATCAGCACCACGGCGATCGTATAACCGACCTTACGCACGCGGATGAAATCGAAATGGGTGTTACTCAGGAAATTCTCAGACCACTTGTACGAGAAGGTGATGTTGCCCCATTTGCCGACGATCCACTCGATCAGCAAGCGGGTGATGAAGATCGCGCAGAAGACCGAAGTGATGATACCGATGATGAGGGTCGTAGCGAAGCCCTGTACGGGGCCGTTACCGAAGATGAAAAGCACGATACCGGTAATGATGGTCGTCAACTGGCCGTCGATAATAGCCGAATAGGCTTTCGAGAAACCGTCCTTGATGGCCAGCGAGAGCCCCTTGCCGCCGCGCAACTCCTCCTTGATACGTTCGTAGATGATGACGTTGGCGTCGACGGCCATACCCATCGTCAGCACGATACCCGCGATACCCGGCAGGGTCAGCACGGCACCGAACGACACCAGGACGCCCATCAGCAGGAAGACGTTGCAGAGCAGGGCGATGTCGGCCATCCACCCCGCCGTCTTGTAGAACAGGCCCATGTAGAGCAGCACGAGGATGAAGGCGATCACGAACGAGAGCATGCCCGCGTTGATCGACTCCTGACCCAGCGAGGGGCCCACGACGGTATCCTGGATGATCTTGGCCGGAGCGGGAACCTTACCCGAGTTGAGTACGTTGGCAAGGTCTTTCGCCTCCTGAATCGTGAAGTCGCCCGTGATCTGCGAGGAACCCTTGTCGATCTTGGTGTTCACGCGGGGTGCGGAATATACGTACCCGTCGAGGACGATGGCGATGCATTTGCCGATGTTCTCGCCCGTCAGGCGCGCCCACTCCTGCGTACCCTCGCCGTTCATGGTCATCGACACCTCGGCCGTAGCGCCGCGCTGGGCGTACTGCTCGGTGGCGCTCGTCACGACCGACCCGTCCAGCGGAGCCTTGCCGTCGGGCGTGGAAATCTTGATGGCATAGAGGTAGTAGCGGCCGTCGATCTTATCGTCGCCCTTGACACCCCACTTGAAGTCGATGTCGGCCGGGAAAAGCTCGCGTACCGCAGGGTTTGCCAGGTATTCGTTGACGGCAGCCATGTCGGCCTTATAAGCGGCACCGATGGCAGCACCGCCCGCATAGTTCGGGTCGAGCACGGCGAGCAGCGGGTTCTGCGTACGGTCGTAGCGGCCGGCATCGACGTGTTCGGTAGCGGCAACGGAATCGGCGCCGATCTCGGCGATCAGGCCTGCGGCGTCGCCGGAAGCGGTCTGCTCACCGACGGCCTCGGCTTCGGCCGAAGCGGTCTCGGGCTGTGTGGCGGCGGGGAGCTCGGCCAGCTCGGCCTTGACGAGCTTATCGGCTGCTGCCAGTGCGGGAAGCACCTCGCGGGCATCGTAGGTCAGCCAGAATTCGAGCGACGCGGTACCCTGCAACAGGTCGCGCACACGCTGCGGCTCCTTCACGCCCGGCAGCTCGACCAGGATGCGGTGCGAGTTGGGCAGGCGCATGATGTTGGGCTGCGTAACGCCGAAATGGTCGATACGGCTGCGCAGGACGTTGAACGAAGCGGCGATGGCGGCATCGGTTTCCTTCTTGAGGATTTTCTCGACGTCGGCATCGGAGCTTTCGAGCGTGATGTCCTTACGGTCGGGGCTGACGAAGATCGCAGCCAGCGAACCGCCGTTCGAAAGGCGCTGGTAGGCCTTCACGAAGTCGGAAATATAGTCTTTCGAGGTGCCGTCCTTCAGGGCCGCGTTGGCCTCGGCGATGGCGCCGACGAAGGCGGGATCGTTCTGGCTGTCGCCGGCGAGCGCCTTGACGACATCCTCGACCTGCACCTCCAGCATGACGTTCATACCGCCCTTGAGGTCGAGACCCAGGTTCAGTTCCTTCTCCTTGCACTCCTTGTAGGTGAACTTCTTGAACCCGAGGTTATAAACACCCAGATTCTGAACCGAATCGAGGTAATGCTGTTCGGCCTCGCCCTGCTGGTCGAGGGGGAACTGCGCGGCGTACTCCGACGCCTTCTTCTCTACGCTCCGCGTCTTGAACGTGAAGGAGAGCTGGTAAACACACGCAAGCGCCAAAAGGACTGCGAGTAATTTAATAGCACCTTTACTTTGCATTTGAGTTGAAAAATTTTGTTATTATTTGTTGTAATTATTGTCATTACGCATAATAGCATGCAAAGATAGGAAAAAAGAATTGAAAATTGGAAATAACGAATTAAGATTTGCGTCGGGAAGATAAAAAAACTGTAATTTTGAAGCCGTATGATAAAATATACGGAGTACAAGTACCACCTTGCGGCGCTCTTCAGCGTGGCGGTATGGGGAGCGACGTTCGTTTCGACGAAGGTGCTCATCGCCAATTCGCTGACCCCGGCGGAGATATTCCTGCTGCGGTTCGCCATGGCCTACCTCTGCATCCTACCCCTGTCCGGCAGGCGGTTGTGGGCATCGGGATGGCGCGACGAAATGACGCTGGCAGTAGCGGGGATCACGGGCGGCTCGCTCTATTTCCTGACCGAAAACATGGCGCTGGAATACGCCCCGGCTTCGAACGTCTCGCTGATCGTGTGCACGGCGCCCGTATGGACGGCCGTACTGCTGAGCCTGCTCTACCGCGGCGAACGGATGACGCGGCGGCAGGCCGTGGGTTCGGCGTTGGCGTTCGCAGGCATGGTACTCGTCGTCCTCAACGGCCGTTTCGTGCTCCGGCTCTCGCCCAGGGGCGACATGCTGGCATTGTCGGCGGCGCTGCTGTGGATGGTCTATTCGCTGGTCATCAAACGCATCGGCGGCCGCTACCCTGCCGTATTCATCACCCGCAAGGTGTTCTTCTACGGGCTGCTGACCATCCTGCCGGTATTCGTTTTCCAGCCTTTTTCGATCACTTCAGAGGTGCTGGCACGCCCCGCCGTGTGGGGCAACCTGCTGTTCCTGGGGATCGTAGCCTCGATGCTCTGCTATGTCCTGTGGAACGCCGCGATGCACAGGCTGGGAGCCGTGCGCACGACCAACTACATCTATTTCAACCCGTTGGTGACGATCATCACGGCGGCGGCCTGCATCGGCGAGCGCATCACCCCCGCGGCACTGGCAGGCGCGGCACTGATCCTCTACGGCATGTGGCGGGCAGAACGGGAATAGGCGCGGGATCGCCTCAAAGGGCTATTTCCGGCAACTAACCGCGTAAACGGAATCAGGAATCCGAAAGACAGCCACACCAGCAAGGAAGAGCAGCGCGGTGCAAACAGCAAATGTGGCTGGGCGGCCCATATACGCAGGGAGTTGGCAGGTATCCCAAAGATAGCGATAAAAACTGGAAATCAGAATGCCGCCGGACAAAAAAAGGTGCGACCCGAAAATCCGGATTGCACCCCTGGGAATTTATATGAAAGCCTTGCGGCTGAAGTGTCCCGAACACTTCGAGTATTACTTCACCTCCTCGAACTCGACGTCCTCAGGCTGAGAGCTGTCGCCGCCATTCGACGCGCCGCCGGCATTGGCCTGCGACTGCGACTGGCCGGCATCGGCCCCGGGCTGTGCGCCCTGCGCCTGCTGCTGTGCGTAGATGTCCTGCGATGCAGCCTGCCATGCGGCGTTCAGCTCGGCGATAGCCGTGTCGATAGCCGCCACGTCGGCGTTCTTGTGCGCCTCCTTCAGCTTGGCCAGCGCACCCTCGATCGCGGACTTCTTGTCGGCGGGGAGCTTGTCGCCATACTCTTTGAGCTGCTTCTCCGTGGCGAAGATGTTCGAGTCGGCGGCGTTGATCTTGTCGATACGCTCCTTCTCCTCCTTGTCCTTGGCCTCGTTGGCCTTGGCCTCGTCGCGCATACGCTGGATTTCCTGCTCGGTAAGGCCCGAAGAAGCCTCGATACGGATCTTCTGTTCCTTGCCCGTGCCCTTGTCCTTGGCCGAGACGTTCAGGATACCGTTGGCGTCGATATCGAACGTCACCTCGATCTGCGGCACACCGCGCGGAGCGGCAGGAATGCCGTCCAGGTGGAAGCGGCCGATCGACTTGTTGTCGCGGGCCAGCGGACGTTCGCCCTGGCAGACGTTGATCTCGACCGAAGGCTGGTTATCGGCAGCCGTGGAGAAAGTCTCCGACTTGCGGGTCGGAATCGTGGTGTTGGCGTCGATGAGCTTGGTCATCACACCGCCCAGGGTCTCGATACCCAGCGACAGCGGCGTAACGTCGAGCAGCAGCACGTCCTTCACCTCGCCCGTGAGCACACCGCCCTGGATAGCGGCGCCTACGGCCACCACTTCGTCGGGGTTCACGCTCTTGTTGGGCGTGCGGCCGAAGAACTCCTCGACGATCTTCTGGATCGCGGGGATACGGGTCGAACCGCCGACGAGGATCACCTCGTTGATCTGCGAAGCGTCGAGGCCTGCGTCGCGCAGGGCGAGTTTACAAGGCTCGATGGTCTTGCGGATCAGGTGGTCGCACAGCTGCTCGAACTTGGCACGCGTGAGCGACATAACGAGGTGCTGCGGAATGCCGTTGACGGGCATAATGTACGGCAGGTTGATCTCCGTGGAGGTCGAGGACGAAAGTTCGATCTTCGCCTTCTCGGCAGCTTCCTTCAGACGCTGCAAGGCCATCGGATCCTGGCGCAGGTCGATCTGATGCTCGGCCTTGAACGCCTCGGCCATGTAGTCGATCAGCACGTGGTCGAAGTCGTCGCCGCCCAGGTGGGTATCGCCGTTGGTCGACTTCACTTCGAAGACGCCGTCGCCCAGCTCGAGGATCGAAATATCGAACGTACCGCCGCCGAGGTCATACACGGCGATCTTCATATCGCTGCTCTTCTTGTCCATACCGTAGGCCAGTGCGGCTGCGGTAGGCTCGTTGATGATACGGCGCACCTTCAGCCCGGCGATCTCGCCAGCCTCCTTCGTAGCCTGGCGCTGCGAGTCGGAGAAATAGGCGGGAACCGTGATGACGGCCTCCGTAACCTCCTGTCCGAGGTAGTCTTCGGCCGTTTTCTTCATCTTCTGCAGGATGATGGCCGAAATCTCCTGCGGCGTATACTGGCGGCCGTCGATATCGACGCGCGGGGTGTTGTTGTCACCCTTGACGATCGGATAGGGGGCACGCTCTATATCGGCCGTAACCTGATCGTAGCGCTCGCCCATGAAACGCTTGATCGAAAAGACCGTACGTTTGGGGTTGGTGATGGCCTGACGCTTAGCCGGGTCACCCACCTTGCGCTCGCCGTCCGCCGTGAAAGCCACCACAGACGGGGTCGTGCGGTGTCCCTCGGAGTTGGGAATAACCACGGGCTCGTTGCCCTCCATCACTGCTACGCAGGAGTTCGTAGTACCTAAGTCAATACCAATAATCTTTGCCATAATCGTATATAAGTTTAATGTTATTTTTTACGTTGCCTTGTGCCCCGCCCCTTCGCCCTGCGGTTCCGGCTGCCGGTCACGCCCGTAGATCGAACAAAGGTTGTACCAAACGGCAATCCCTGCCAAATTGTCAGCATAATGGCAGAATTCCCCCGCGCGACCGTCCCGGCAACTCCGGCCCAGGTGTTATTTTGGCAGAAAGGCCGGGGCGAAACGGAATATGCCAAGCGGGAGGACGGCAAAAAAACAGGAGGGCGGACAAGGGCACCCGGCGGCAATCGGGGTGATGCCACGCAGACAGGTACGCAGGAGAAAACAGAAAAGAAAACAGAGAAAAAAACAGAAACATGGATGCCTCGGGGAGCGGCGACAACGGTAAATACTGCGGAAAGACATTGCGGAAGCCGGACAATGCGGACGAAAAAGACGGTACGGACGGCAAGGATGATACAGATGATACGGAGCAGTGCGAACAGTACGGACAGTACGGACAGTACGGACGGTACGAACTGGTGCGAATCGGCAACCCGATGGACTGGCAGACGGGGCGGAGAAAGCGGAGAAAGGATAGAGCGAAAAAAACAGGCCTGCGAAAACGCAGGCCCTACGACCCGGCCCGAAAGCCGGTCTGAATCTTAACAACTATTTGTTCTGGTCGCCAAGGATACGCATTGCAACATCGAGGATCGTCGTGTCGTCCAGTGTAACGACTCCACCGTCCGGGCCCGGTTCGAAATGAACCCCCACGCACTCCTTAGCCTCGTGCTTGCCCCCGAAATAATTGCGGACGGTTTCTACGTCGAGTCCCAGTTCATCTGCAATGCGTTGCGAGCTGCCGCTGGGCAGCCTGTCCTTGATGCGGCGCAACTCGTTAAATGTGATAATCATATCCGTTGAATTTTAAGTTGAAGTTCTGCATCACTAAGTTAATACAATTTTGCGGAACTGCAAAATTTCTGCCTTAAAATGTGAAATAAAAACGTAACATGAACGGAACAAAAATAAAACCGCCCCTTCTATTGCGGGCTGACTGTTTTTGAGATACCGTTCTGTAAATCAGGACGGTATTTTTATTGAAAAGAGGAAGGGTTACGAATTGGTGACGGAAGTCTTACATTCTGTTGCACCCTTATACAATAAATCCAAGAACTCACGACAAAGATAGTTAAAATATTATACATAAGCAAATTAACGAATAGAAAAGCATTAAGTACTATTTAAGCATATCCAACTTGGATATGCTTTTTTGTGCTCCGAGCGGGTTGATTATTTAGTTGCCTGTTTTAACTAAATTATTGCTATCGGGATGTTTCCTATCATTGCATCGTCTAACCAACGATCACTGTAATGAAGCCATTAAAAGGTAATCCGACTCTGCGTTTGTTACGTCTGGTATTGCGACGATTCAATCGTCTCGAACTACTGATCCAAAACAATTCTCGACCTTTACCCGATGACCTGATCGACACTCCGGCAGTCCGCATGCTTACCCGGATGTCCGACCGTACCCTTTCCCGTCGTCGGAGCGACGGTACGATCCCTTATGTCAAGCACGGCGGCAAAATCTATTACAGCAGATCGCGCGTTCTCGAAGCCCTCCGGAATGAACCCAACACCACATCAACTAATAAAGTAAAGAAGTCATGAAAAAGATGATTCTTATCGAGCGAAGCAAATTCGCTCTGCTCGTTCGCAGCCACATGAAAGCCTCGAACATGCTCCTCGTATTGCAGCATGTCTGCCGGGAGCGCCGTATTTCTCTTTCGATGACGCAGGAGGAAGTCTGCGAGCTCATCCGACTCGATCCGGATTTCGTCGAGAAATACAAACGTCGCGGGAAACTCTGTCCCGTTGAGGATCAGGATGGCAAGCAATACTACAATGTACTGGATTTCATCAATCTGAAAGACATGCAGGAGAGTAAGCGTATCTTTTATCAGACAATGGAACAAGCGGTGCCGGATACCGCAATTATAATTAAGCGAGAATAATCTATTCTGAAGTATTTATTCAAAATACTGTCTAACAGATTTCTACCTCATTAAGAATTGCATATTCAAGAAAAGGCCTCGAATAATGGAAATTCGAATAAAGAGAAGTTGTCTAATGCATTCATAGACAGCTTCTTTTTGTCTAATGCAACCATGATTTATCATTTATATTTTGTTATTCCACATATATTTACATTGTCGTTATAATCATATAAAATGGCGACACTATATCGTGCCCGCGTTATAGCGACATATAACTTGCACTTACTTGTCGGTTTCAATTCTATTCCTCTGATAATCCAATCTAAAATAGGCTTTGTTGGATATATGAGAACTCTATCGAATGACAAACCTTTGGATACCCCGAAATTCAATGTCGGGTATGCAGGATGGGTATCGGTACTTTTACTCTGTCGTAACTGAATAGGACTGTATTTCTGTAAATATTCTTCCACATCTGTTTGCCGAAGAAAATATACCCCTTTATGCTCTATTTCAGATGTATTATCAGACGTTGTTGCAATCATATCAGGATATAGTTTATTTGAAAAATCACAGATTTCAGATACACACCGATGGTTTACATTCAAAGATTGTGAATCAATATCGAGGTTAAATTTCATTTTGCGACTTTTGAAATAATCCAATATATTAGACCGTCTGAATTGTTTGTGTTTAGCAGAACTATTTGTTGAGAAAGTTCCTTGACGAGGATCTCCTACTAATAGAATTTCCAGTGGAGAAAGAAATAACTTATCTAAAAATTCCAAATCATATCCGGCAAGATCTTGCACCTCATCAATGAAAATATGAGTATATATTTTGGATAATCGGGATATTACCGCTCCATTGGAGCGTTCGTCGCAGCGGCAGGCGAACTTGGCGATTTTGTCGGAATATATTTTTTTATCCCCAGTAAGATAATGACGTTCGACATTCGTTTCTTGACTACGCAAAGCGGATTGGCTGTTTACTAAAGATAACCCGACGATATTCTTGTCATATAAATATCCTTGATAGGGCCTGACCCCATGTTGTAACAGAAATGAGAACCATGTTTGAATGACGACATTGGATGGTATGCATCCGTTTCTTTCAAAAAAACGGGTTCGTATTTCCTTCTCATTTTCGTCTGTAAATGTAGTGATAAGTATAGTGGCATTCCGCAATAGGAGTGCCGTTTCTATAAGATGCGTCGTTTTGCCGGAACCCGCAGCTGCTATAATGACTTTGTTGTTCACAGAATAGCTTTATTTATGTATTCAGGAAATACCAACTCTTCGGTTGTATTGAAAATAGCCAAAGCACAATCCGTCTTATGTGCTTTCATGTATTTGTGCAAATCATCAATATTTTCATATGCAGTGCCCATTATGATATTCATTTTATCCAATGAGTTCGCCTTTACAATTTTAGGCTCCATCGTATTGTAGTTGAACGGCTTATCGCCAATACGCAAATCCCCGGCATCTATCGTGTCATCGAAACAGATGCAAATATTGGGTAAATCCTTGTATTCCTTGTATTTCTCATTCAAAGCATCAATGTTCCCGTCATTGTCTGTAACTACCGTCACCTGAATCGTAAGGTATTTGGCAATTTCCAAGAATCGTAAAAACGACAGATTGCCGACAGCTATTACGTCCACGCCATCTTCTATTGGTAGTTTTCCGTATTTCTTCAAGTAGGCTTTTTGCACGACCAATTCGTCGGAATCACCTTCTACCAATATTGCCTTTTGGCAGAGCAAAAGTCGCAGTGTATCGTACCCCGATAATTTCTCGAAATAATCAATCGTGCTTGGCGACAAATCATGCAGCCGCAATGTCTTTCGATCATGCAACAGAATCAAAGATTTCAGACCTAATTTGTTCGCAACGAAGCTGCTGTGTGTCGAAATGATAATCTGTTTCTCTTTGCAATGCTCCTTTATGGCAGCTATCAATTCGTTCAGTTTGGAATAAGACAGATGATTTTCCGGTTCTTCCATTAAAATTATACTCGCCTCTTTCGCTTTTTTATGGGCTAAAGCCAATTTGGTTTTGACGATACATTGCTCGCCTTTACCGATATAATTAAACGGGATTTTATCCAGATAGGTCATCAGACAATTTTCCCATGCGTTTTTCGAGGACAAATCGACGGATAATTCCACGTCTTTATTCGAGATTCTGCTGGCCCCTTTTAATCGAGTGTTGATATTTCCGATAGATTCTTCCCCCATGAACACCTCCTGCATTTTTCTGTACGCCTGAGTAATATCCACGATCTCTTTCGGTTCCAGACACTCTTTGACGATACGGGATATATAAACATCCGACCCATTCTGATAGCGAGTATTGGACGAGTCTATCAGAGCCGACTTCAACGGAATATTGCGACTTGTTATCGAGCCGTCCCGTGCAAATGACGTCCAAACGACATCGTAATATTCAATGGGTAACGTTTTGACATCCTGTTTGATGAGTTCTTCGTAAACATCCCTATAACGTTCGTCAAAGGTTATCTTGTATGACAGTCCGCAGTCATCCTCTCTGTGGCTATTCGCGTTTCCACAAAACAGAGGACAGTCATCGCCCCCGATATACAACTCTATAAGAATATGCGGCAGAGATGCAGGGCGACCATTTTTAAGATTGTCCAGATACTCATTAACAATATCATTGTTAAACAGATATTGTGATAGCTCATTTTTAAGATACCGGCCATTAAGTATTCCGGTTAGGGCCAGATGTATTGCTTCTATAAGCGTAGATTTTCCTGCTTCATTATTGCCGACAAGAATATTTATACCGTCGTTCAACGATATATCGAAACAACCTTTGTAACTTTTGTAGTTTTCAATGTGTACTGATTTTATGTACATATTACATAATTAGGAAATTCATTAAAATCGCATTTGATGCAATTAAGATAATTGAAATATTCAACCTTTGCAAATCGAAATGAATTTAGTGTGAGCTTTTGTAATCAATATCCCGGCAAAGCCGGGATATTGATTTATATTTTCGGCCCTTTGGCCTTCATGTTCGTCGCGGGCCGCACGAGAAGAATATGATTGCGAATAAAGTCCGATTCGGGCGGAGACACGACGTGCTCCCGTTCTTCCGGCGGTTCTTCTTGGCTCTCGGATGCCGTAGAAAGCGGCTCTGCCTTCGACGGTTTGACGACCTCGTCCACCACCTCCGCGTTTTCGATCTTCAGCCCATTGCCGTTATCTGCTGTTTTCGCCTGCATCTCCTGCTGCTTCTGTGCGATGTCGAGCTGAATCTTCCGAGTCAGCGACTCTGCCTCGGCCTTGAGCCGCTTCAACTCCTCCTCTTTGGGCCATACGGCTGCGATCTGTTGCTCGAAGGTCGGAATATCGCGGGTGAATTGCTTTTTCTCTTTCTCGTAGGTCGCCATTAGTGACGGTATCGTGTCGAGCGCCCGGATAAAGTTCGTCGCCGCGGTTTTCGGCTCCGCAGCCAGATGCCCGTTGTTGAACGTGTACTTGATGCCGTCCAACCCTTCGACCATGAATTTATTGACCGTGAGCGCCAGCCCGTCTTTCTGCATTCGCTCGGTGCGGACGAGAATGCGGAAATCGAACAGCGTGCCGATTTTCTGGTAATCGTCGCCGGTATTTACGGTGCGGTCGATCTCCACGAGGCGTTTGCCATGGGCGACAATATCCGCGGATTCCACGCCGTCGATCCGCAGGGGATTGGCCCGCTTGCCTTTGGCGTCCGGCGGCGCCACCTCGTTGATATAGTCCCAGTCGCGTTTCAGACGTTCGAGCATCGCATCCCGTCGCCCGATCTCCGCCGTGTAGCGTTGCAGTTGGCTCTGCGCCTCGTGCCGGGTGCGCATGAAGATCGTCTGCTCGCTCTCCAGCGCCGCGATCCGGCCTTCGAGCTTGGCTTTTTGCAGCAGGTCGGTATTTCCCGACACCACGGCCATCCACTCCGCGAAGTTCATCCCCGAATCCTCGCTGATGGCCCCCTCGTCCAACCGCCGCGCACCTAATCGGTTACGTTTGAGCTGGTCGATGAACTGCTGTTTGTTGTGCAGCAGATTCAATTTGTAGGCATCGAGCGTGCGCAGAACGGCATAGACATAGGCTTTGACCTTATTGCCGGCATACTCCTTGGCGACTATGTTGCCTTTCCGTGCGCCGCGGCCGTTGCGCTGTTCCAGATCCATCGGCCGCCACGGAATGTCGAGGTGGTGCATGCAGACGATTCGTTTCTGGGCGTTGACTCCCGTTCCGAGTTTCTGCGTCGAGCCGAAGAGCACCCGGATTTTCCCTTCGTTCATGGCATCGAACATCGCCTGCCGCACCTTGTCGCTCGCGGCTTCCTGTACGAAGCGGATCTCCTGCGCCGGAATACCGTGGTCTTCGACCAGTTTGCGTTTGATCTCCGAATAGACGTTCCAGATGCCGGGCTTATAGGTCGAGAGGTCGCAGAAAACCATCTGCGTGCCTTTCTGATCTTCGTATCGCCGATAGTATTCAGCGATGTTGGCGGCACTGCGGCTGGCCTTGTTGCCCGGTGAATCCGCATACGCGGGACTTATCAGCCGCATGTCGAGCGAGAGCTTGTTGGAGTACATCGTCACCAACAGCATCAGGGCTTTGACCTCCCCGTCGCTCAGGTCGGCGCGTCCGATATGTTCGGGATCTCCCGTCTTGGCGAAGAGCACCAGCTTGTCCAAAAATGCCTGCTGATCGTCGGTCATAGGTATCTGGCATAGCTCCTCGTCCAGCTCGGGACGGTCGATTCCCACGTCTGCGGCCGTGCGGTAGTCGGTAATCTCGTTGTAGAACATGGCCAGCTCCGGAACCTTGATGAAATAGCGGAAACGCTCTTTGGAGATCACTTCGTTGGTCACCGAAAACTCGAACTCCGATGTTTTCTGCGCGAATACCGCGGCCCACGCATCGAAGCAGGGAATGTCCTGCCGCTCCAGCTCTTTGGGACGCAGATATTTGAAGAGCAGATACAGCTCCGTCAGGGAGTTGGCGATGGTCGTTCCCGAAAGGAACGTCGCTCCGAGATCGCGCCCCGTGCGCTGCTGAATGGTGCGGATGGCGTATAGCAAATTCATGGCCTTCTTACTGCCGTCGGTATTTCCCAGTCCCGACACACGGCTGTGGCGGGTGTTGAACATCAGATTCTTGAAGTTGTGCGATTCATCGACGAACAGATGGTCTATTCCCATCTGCTGAAAATCCACCGTATCGTCCTTTTGCGCGTCGATTGTCTCCTGCAACTCGTGGAGCTTGGCATCCAGATTCTCTTTGCGCTTCTCCAGACCGCGCAGAATCCAGCCGTCCACATGTCCGCCCTGCTTTTCGTAGGACGCCAGATTTTCATCTATGTCGTCCATCTCCTGCCGGAGAATCTGCTGCTGCACCTCGGCCGACTGGGGTATCTTGCCGAACTGTTCGTGCGTAAGGATGATGCAGTCCCAGTTGTTGTTCTTGATGTCGCTGAAGATCCGCAGGCGGTTCTCCGGCGTGAAGTCCTCCTTGCCGGGATAGAGCAGACGGGCATTGGGATAGGCCGTGCGGAAGGTTCGGGCGATCTCGTGGATGTTGGCCTTGATACCGATGATCATCGGCTTGCGGGCCAGTCCCAAACGATGCATCTCATACGCTGCGACGCACATGATGAGCGTCTTGCCCGTACCGACCTCGTGGTCGCAGATGCCGCCGCCGTTCTGCTTGATCATCCAGATCGCATCCTTCTGGCTGGGATACAAGTCGTCGATGCCCAGCCCCCGCAGGTCGAGCCCCGGAAACTGCTGGTGGCTGCCGTCGTAGCGTGGACGGACATAACAGTTGAATTTGCGGTTGTAGAGATCGGTCAGCCGCTCCTTGAAATCGTCGGGCTGCGCATGCAGCCATTCGACGAACGCCTGCCGGATTTCGGTGATGAGCGTGTCGGCCTTCTGCCGGGCCTCGAAGTCGGGAATCCGGATGGTCTTGCCGTGTTCGTCCTTGCCGCCGTCCTTGTTGATGTTGGGCAGCGTGTTGAGCATGGCATGATGCAGCAGATCCATACCGTCGTAGACCTCGAAGTCTCCTTTGACGACGTATTTCTGGGAGATCAGTGGGCTGTACCCGTGGTTCTCGATGCCGAAGGCATCCATCTTCGCCGAATAGCTTACCGATACGGGCACCTGAAAGAAATGCTCGCAGAAGCCTTCGTAAATATCGGTCGGTATCCATCGCTCGCCGAGGTTGAAATCCAGCTCCTCGAACTCGATGCGTTTGGGTGCGGCCTCACGAAGCAGCGCGAGCGAGCGGCGGCTGGCATCGTCGTCGGGATTCTCTTTGAGGTAATCTTCGATCCATTCGGCTTTGGCGACGACATTCCCTGCCGCGAGCCGTTCGCGGATTTCATACCCCTTGACCATCGGATTGTAGAAAATGCGAGCGCCCAGCTCGTCGGTCAGCTCTTGCCGGGAACGCGATGCGAGCGACTCCATATAGGGAAACTCCACCCGTCCGAACTTGTTGAGCGAGGCGGCCAGCGCTTCGGCCGCCGTATCGACGTGCTTGAGCTCGTAAGGATCGAACGATACGGGGCGTCGGAAGATGTCGGAGAGCTGTTTTCGGCCTTCGACGAAGCGTTCGAGCCCCAGCACCTCCCGCCCGCCGGGATCGTTCAGGATGAAGGCGGCATTCTCCTTCTTGTTCAGATCGCCCAACAGAGCCGTGAAGTTCTCGTAACATCCGTTGAGTTTGCGCCGTAGCCCCTTGTATTCGATCTCGTTCTGCATTTCGAGCCGGTAGAGCAGCTGGTAGGTATCCCGCAACGGGATATAGCGTTCGGCCCGGTATCGGGACAAGGTTCCCAGCTCTTCGGGATGGAACGTGCAGCCCTGTCGTGTCAGGCCGACCAGACGTCCGACCTGTCCTTCGAACAGAACCAACGACCACTCTTTGTAATGCGGAAGCATCGTGCCGGTAAAGGGCCGCGGATCTTTATTCTCCGAAGCCGGCGTAGCGACTGCCGCCGGGGCATCCGCTGCCTCCGCCGGTTGTGCGAACAGATTCCCCTGCGTGAAGAGATCGGATATGCTGGTCGTATCCGTTCTGCGCCCGGCCCGCCGCTGTCCCAGCGGACGGCGGGCGATCGGAACGGCGGCAGCGCTGCCGAAAAGCGATGCGGCCGGAGCCGGTACTTCCGGAGTCGGTGCAACGGATGCCTGCTCCGGTGTCAGCATGGGCTGCGGAGCCGCGACCCGATTTTGCCTCCGGGCGATCGGCGGCACGGTTTGCGCCTGCGGAATATGGAGCGGACGAAGATATTGCGTATATCGTTCGGTGTCGAGGCGGGCTGCGAAATCATTTGCGAGGATTCCGCGCAGCCGCTCTGCGATCCGTTCCGGGCCTCCGTCGTAGTGCAGTACGAGAGCGGATTGTCCATAGAGACCTTTTTCATGCGAAAACGTCGTATGGATCGCGTGCTTGAAATCCCGGTGGTAGTCGTTCAGGTAAATTCCGTTGCCGATCTCGGACGAATTGACGAAGCGTTGCTCGTCGGGGGTAAGTTTCCGCTTTTCGCTCTGTTTCTGTAGGACGACAAGATCACTGGCCACTTCCGTGCCGGCATACTCCGTAAAGAGATTGTTCGGTAGCCGCACGGCCGAAACCAGCCGCGCATGCTCCATCAGATAGCGGCGGACGGGTTCGTTGCCGGGAGCGTCCATGACGCCCGCCGAGGTGACGAACGCCAGAATGCCGCCCTCGCGGAGCGTATCCAGTCCCTTGATGAAGAAATAGTTGTGAACGGCCTTGAGCGCTTGTCCTCGAACCGGGTCGTCGCTCTTCCGAAAGGATGCGTCGAAAATCCGGGTATCACCGAAGGGAATATTGGACGTTACCACGTCGAAATAACTGTCATAGGCCGATTCGATGGTTTGGAAACCGTCGATGACAACCTGCTCTCGTTCCCGGGCCAGTGCAGAGAGCACTTGTCCGGTCAGCAGGTCTTTCTCGAAAGAGAGGATTTCGACTTCGCCGTCGGCGGTCTCCCGGAACGACGAAGGGAAAATCCCGGCCCCGGCGCTGGGGTCGAGCAACCGCCGGGGAACGACGCCGGCATCCCGGAGCGTCTCGGCGAGCGCACGCACGATGGCCGGCGGAGTGTAGAATGCCGTCAGCGTAGAATTGCGCATGCTCTGCACGAGGTCTTTATACCGCTGTTCGCTGCCGGCATAATGGCGCAGCAGTTCGTGCAGTTCCCTCACCTGCGGGAAGAGTTCCCGGTCTGTCTTTCATTGCGTGAGGTCGTCGTCCGCAGCGGCCGGCTGCAAGACGCATTTCAACGCTCCGAAGCCGCTGTACGCAGCCAGGGCATCTCGCTGCTGCGGGGTAAGTACCGTCGATGGAGCGAAAGCGATACGCAGGGCGGCGATGTTCGCCTCCAGATGTTTCCTTTTATTGTATGCCATGCAGTTCGATGTGAGTTTGGATGAGTCCGGTAAGTTCCAATAGAAGATTTTTATAGGACGGGCTGCTCTCGAAGTCGTCGGTCAGGTCGTACATCTCGAATGCCTCTTCGCAGACGGGAAGCAGTTTCAGGCAGAAAGCAGTGCGCTGCCGGGCTGCGACCTCCGGGAACCATTCTGACACGACCTCGAAGATCGCATCGTATTTCGAAAAACGCAGGTCTTGGTACAGAACGGCGTTCGAGAGTTCCAGAGCCTCGTAGACGCTGTTGCCGTTGCGAACGGCACGTTCATAGGTCTGCGCCGCATGGTCGCTCCGCTCGGCGATGAAGTGTTTGTCGGGAAGCAGTTCGGGATGGCTTTCGCGCAAATAAGCGGTAAGAGTTGCCGCGAAGTACGGCAACTCTTTCTCTTCTACGTGTCGTTTCATAATGGCTAACCGATTTTCATGCCTTTGGGTTGTGCGCCGGGAAGCGACGGAAGACGCCGGCGGACGCGCTGGCGCGGACGCGGGTTCTCCTCGCCCAGACGCGAACGGTAATTGCGGGCGTTGTTGCCGAACAGGGGCCGGCCCGTGTCGCTGTAACGAAGGTCGGTGCTGATCGTCTTGCCGCCGACTTTCATGCCGGGGATGAAGACGACCTCGTGGTTGGCCAGCTTCGCCTGGATGTCTGTACTTACCTTGACTCCGAAAACCGTATCGTGGATGCGCAGATGCGGATTATTGTCGTTGCGGAACACCACGTCTCCGCGGTTGGCGTCCACGCGGGCATGGCCCGAGATGACCCGGCCGTCCTTGAGGTGGATGTCTTCGACGAGGATCTCCTTGCCGGAGCGCAGCGCCTCGATGTCGTCGCCGATCTCTTTGCCGTAAATTCGGGTGGGGAGCGTCAGCGCATCGACCGGAAGCGTCGTCAGGCGGTTCGTCGCCTCATGGACGCTGACATAACACTCGCACTCGCGGCCCGAGGTAAAATCTTTCATTTTCTTGGTGGAACCCAGATGCCCGTCGGTTTCAAGACGCTCGATCTCCTTGTCTGTGAAAAGCTCCTTATACGGCGATATTTTGTACTGCGGCTCGTCCAGACGTGTGAAGATACGGAGTTGGACATTGCCCGCATCGTCGCGGATCGGCGAAATCGTGCCGAGGCCCAAATCGACCCAGCGGCCGTCCACCTTGTGTTTTAGCGGTACCAGTTTGTTGGGGATACGTCCCTTGAGGATGTCACCCATGCTTTGATTCTCCAGCAGGATTTCTTTGTTCAGGCCCAACGCCTGAATCTGATCCCACGGAAGTTCCCGTTCCTCGAACTTATAGCGGTCGGCGAACTTGGCGATACGCCCCTCGTTGTTGAGTTCGTAGTCGGAGACCTCTTTGGCCAGGGAGCCGTCCTGATCTTTGCCTTCACGGACTTGGATGATGGAGTCGAGGGCTCGGTCGAGTTTTTCGATTCCGATCCGAAAGAAACTTCAGCCCAGGTCGGACGGGCGTCCGTATTGGTTGCGAAGGTTCTCGAAAAAGGTTCCTAAAACCGTTCGGCTGTCGAATGAAAGGGCTCTACGCCGGTCACCCGGAGCCGTGCTCACGGTGTTGAACTCTCCCGTCTGCTCGTTCATCTCGCTGACCAGACGCAGATCGTTCGTCTTTTTGTCGAGGACGGCCAGCACGTCCTTCGATAGCTTTTCCTGTTCTCTTGCCATAATGCAGATAATTAAATGAGTAAATTGAATGGTGAAAATCCGGCGGAAAGATAAGACCTTTTTCCAGTTCATAACACCAAATGCGCCCCTTCTGGCGGGAAGAGGCGCGAGATGGCGGGAAATGGCAAGTATAATTTTGATATTACATTGAATTAATGTATTTTTATGCATAAATTTAATATTGCCATGAAATTTGAAGAAGCCATACAAAAAATTCAATATGGTAAATGTTTATTACTTACAGGTGCAGGATTTTCTCTTGGTGCAAAAAATTACAAGCAAGATAAATCTGCATTTCGTATTGCAAAATATATTGCACATGAACTATACAACGAATGTGATGTTCCTAAAGAAAATCAAGATGACGATTTACGTCGAGCGTCACAATGGTATATTCGACAGTATGGAGAAGATAAAATCATAGCCTTTCTCCAACGGGAATTTATAATCAAGGAAATTTCTCCGACTCAAAAAGAACTCGGAAATTTTCCTTGGCGACGATGTTATACGCTAAACTATGATGAAATTTTAGAACGAGCTTACCTCGAAAACAATAAACTATTGTCATCAGTCACTCTTTCCGACGAGAGTGAACAATACCGCACTTCATCAGTTTGTGTTCATTTAAATGGAGTAATTAGTCAATTATCAAGAGCAACAATTGATAATTCTTTCAAATTGACATATAAGAGTTATAATAAAGATTACATCAAAAATACAGGTTGGTGGGAGATATTTGAAGATGATTTATTGTTATGTGATGCAATATTTTTTGTAGGTTGTTCTCTTCAATCTGATACTGACCTTATTCATTTATTGGATCGAACAAAAAATATCAAAGAAAAGACATTTTTTATCGTTGGCCCCGATGAAAATGATATTGATTTGATGCAATTAGAAGATTTAGGTACACCTCTTAAATTGGGGACAGAAGGATTCGTGAGAGAATTGCAGAATGTACCTATTATAAATGTGGATATACCATATACATTTCATCATTTTGTTACTCCTCGAATAACTAATCAAAAGCCTGAACGTAAACGCATTAGCTTTATTGATTTGTTAGTCAAAGGAAATGTCGATGAAAATTTGCTTGCATATTCAATAAAAAATGCAGATTCATTTCCTTATTTTGTTTTCCGAGATAAATTAGAGGTAGTTCTACAAAAAATACAATCAGGATGTCCTTTTATAGTTGTCCTCTCTGATTTAGGAAATGGTAAAACGCTATTTTTGAAAGCATTATCTATATGTTTATTAGAGAAAGGTAAAAAAGTATTTTATCTTGAAAGAGACGCACTATCTGCAATTGATGAATTAGATTACATTTGTAATCAAACAGATGATCCAACTGTTATAATTATTGAAAATTATGCAGATACAGTCAATCTGCTGAAAAAAATTGGACGTTATAAGCATAATCACATTTCATTAGTATTGTCAGAAAGGACTCCTGCCCATGAAACAGCACATCTATTTTTGCGTGACATAATGCTTGATGATCCTTTTGAAATAGATCTTAATGAGTTGACTGACAAGGAAGTTGAGTCATTAATTCAAGTGGTCGAAAAGAATGGATTATGGCAAAAACGCTCCCACTTTACAGTCGATGAGAAGATACAATTTATTAAAACACGATGCAAACGTCATCTAAGTCAATTTATAATTCAGTTAGTTAAATCAGATGATTTAGGAAATCGCTATAATGAGATCGTAACAGCGATCAAACACAGAAGTGATTATTATCAAGCATTATTATACTTACTAATTGGAGCTGTTTTAGATTTCAGATTAAGATTGGTAGATATTGTAGCTGTCTCTTATACACATCTCCGAGCCCACGAGACCGGAGCCTATC
>ERZ1027033.331-NODE-331-length-29883-cov-4.321644_pt1 | contig 29883 bp, 30 predicted proteins | sample MGYA00519444_ERZ1027033 | MGnify/ENA primary metagenome ERZ1027033 (study PRJEB26926, sample SAMN06164887) | human gut metagenome | biome: ENVO:00009003; feature: ENVO:2100002; material: ENVO:00002003 | host: Homo sapiens | place: USA | collected 2012 ...
GAGATAGGCTCCGGTCTCGTGGGCTCGGAGATGTGTATAAGAGACAGGGCGCAGATTGTACTATCAAAAACGGCACTCTTAACGGCGACGAAGGTCCGATAATGGTGCAGGGCGGCACAACAAATCTTATAGGCTGTAAGATATCCACAAAATATACTCCTGTTTATGTTTCGAGGGGTACTGCAAATATAACTGACTGCACTCTTACAAATGAAGATGCGAATAAAAGCGTAGTTATCAATAATACAGGTACAGTAAATATCAGCGGTACTACAAATATTTCAAGTACGATCTACAAAAATCTAAACAGCAAATATCTGCCTCACGTTCTTGCAGGCACATATAATTTTGACCCGACCGACTTTGTTGACAGCGAGAAGTTTACTATAACTCAGAGCGGTGAAAACTGGATAGTTGCGGAAAAATCGCAGAGAAGATAATAAGTTTTGACGATTCAGGGGTCTCATGATGAATAAGCAAAAAAAGATGACGGCAAATTGATAGTATCTGTGCTGGCGGTTTGCTTTGCGGTGACGCTGCTTGTTATGATATATGCACTTTGCAGACCGCAGACAAGGCCCAAAGCAGAGTTTGTTCCACCCCCTTTTGAAAGCGAAGCACAGCAGGGCGTGCCTGATGTTCCGGAGGAGCTTGGCTACAGTTCTCCTGACAGGGACGATATGAGCTATGATTTCGCAGTGTGCGGAAAAAGGCTGGGATAGTATGAAGCCTGAAGAAAAATACGAACATATTTTCAAATGCATTTCCGAGATATGCTTTGATTATTTTCTGTCAACAAAGACGCAGGAACTTCTCAAGGTAAATATCAATAATACATTTTCACAGCTTATTGACGAAGTTGTCGAAGAAAGAAATCAAGAAATCCACGAGAGATTCAAGGAAAAGTCTGAAAAATATATTTCAGAGTAATAGCTTTTTGACAAAACGAGCGTATACCGATTTGGTATACGCTTGTTTTGATTATACCGTGGTCATTATTATGGTACTATAAGTGCCGTTTGTTGAATTATAAATAGTTTGGCATGTGACAAATAACTTACTAGACGTAACGGTGAAAGCGTGTTATACTATAAATATAGAGAAGATGAGTATGAAAGGAGTGGGCAACGTGGAAAGCGGTCGTATTCAGGATAGCTTTTTTGGAATGTCTTTTAATCACCAGATGTCCTGGATAGATGAAACTGTCTCACATATAGTTACACATAATTTACAACCAAAGATAAGGGAAGAAGGTAGAGAAGCCTATGGTCAAAAGGGCTACACACACGCTTTGAAAAGAATATTTGAAGTAATAAAGAGTGACCCAAAGAATATAACGAACCTAGATGAAATTGTAAAGGCGGAAAGAAAATTGAAGGACTATCTATATGACGGGAAGTTTTCAGATGATGAAATGCTAAGCTGTTGGGGTAAATACACACAAAACTATATGAATGAGTTGTAGGATATGTGATTATAAGAGGAGAGGTTATTTTTATGTCAAAGAAGAAGTTGAATATTCCACTATCGGAGTTTATAAACTTAAATGAGAAAAAACCAGAGGATATGACAGGCTGTGTCGTGCTATATAAGAATGGCGGGTTAGACGTAGCAACTTGGCATTCGGACGCATACAGACTAGGGGAGGAAAGAGGATATTTCAAGCAGGGGTGTTTCTATATGGGTAAAGAAAAAATAGTGGCGTGGCTTTCGATAAATGATTATGTTATTGACATGAATGATTCAGATTGATATTTGGGGAGATATGATGTATTTTCAACAAGTGCTTAAAAGATGCGATGAAATCAAGCTTGTTTGCGAATTATTAGAGATTATCAAATGTCAAGACAAGTGTTCAGTTAATAAAAATATAAGAGATGCTTTAAAGACTTTATCTCAGAAGACTCCAAAGAAGTCTGACAATGAAGTTTTATTCATTGAACAACTGAAAGACCGACAGGACGAAGGTGAAAATCTTTACAACGTTTATTTACTCGACAGATCAGATAAAAAAACCTACAGTATCGAGGCAGTTCCTTGGGATGAGGTCTTAGGTTATGCAGTCGATGAAGCAAGCATTGCAAAGTATGGTGATGTTAAATTCACAGCGTTGGTTTTATATGAGGTGACGTATTTTGGCTTTTCTGAGAAACAGATACAGAATACTATCAAAGCTTTCAATGATGAGGAGGCACTCTATCCAAGAACTGGCAAATACCATTAGAACCATATGATTATGAATAGTGATATGAAAGGTGGATATGAAATTGGCAAACGTAAAAAAATCAAGAATATACAAAGGAAATGTTTAAAGACATAGCGTTCTTTACTCTTGCCGAGCCTGGTGCTATGGGGGTCGGCAATCTTATGGAATTTATCACAGCCGAAGGTGAGAAGTTCTCGCTTTTCTTTTCTGAAGAAATGCCATATTCAAAGGTCAAGGAGTATTTTCCTGCGTTAGATGATTGCTATTGGAATGGTCCTGAATCAGATGAATCCTGCAGAACTGAGTTCGTGTTCTACCTCAGTAAGGACGAAAGGAACTTCAAGCACACAAAGCCTCCGAAAAATTATACGCACCTGTATGAAGGTTTTGGAAATCACATATGTATACGTAAAGATTATTATCCTGTGGTCGAGCCGATCATAAGAGATCTTATAGAAAAGAATGAGCTTGTAAATTGGTACACGAGGACTGGAGAAATAATATACGCAATAAAAACCCTTACGGCAGAAAAGAAAGAAGGAAAAATGCAATGCGATTAGAAGATTTTTTGGATTGTTTTGACCCCAGCAGTGTAGTAGAGATAGCGTGTAAAGGCGAACCTGTTAGGAGATGCAGAGTGTCGGCTGCACTATCTGACGACAGATACCCGGCGGTGGACTATGTGGTCTTGCCCGGCAGTGTTACATTTAAGGATGATGTCGTACATATACCAGTGATTTGGAAATTGACCTGGGGGACGTTCAGAAAGTGTATAAATACTTATTCCGCTGAATACGAAGAAAATGGAGCAGTATAATGACCCAAAGCAGGTGGATATTTTGTCAGAATCGTCGAATATTTTAGCACCCAAAAAATTTTATACGTCAGACCTGCATTTTTTTCTCTAATAGGATCGTTTGTATATATAATGGGCATACTATAAGGGATAAAACAGCAGGATATAAAAACAAAGAATGCGTTTTTATGCTTGATTTTTTCGAGCGATTGTATTATAATAGCGTTGAAAGGAGCTGATAATCGGTGATTAAAGTTTTGAAAATATCTGCCGAAGGCCTTCCACTATACGATGGTAAATGTGAAATCAACTTTATTAACACACAAAGAACAACCTCGAATGATACCGAAGGAATGTTTAAGCTTTCTTCCTCAAACGCTAACAGGCTGTATACAAATAATATAGAAAGTTTTTTTGGAATCAATGCTTCCGGAAAGACCACAATTTTAAGGCTTATTTCTTTTGTTTTTTCTGTTTTAAACAACGAGCAAATAAATAATATAAAATACTGCGGAATACTTGGGGAAGGCAACGAGCAGAATGAGATTGTTTTTGATATTGTATTTGCGAACTGCGATACTGTAAATCTGCTGCACACAGTTATTAAATATGCAGATGAACACTATATAATAACTGAGGAATATATTAAGTCTAGGAAGTTGCTCGCATCTGACAACAAAACAAGCATCTTTGACTTTTCTTCGGCAACAACGATAATGAAAAGGAAAGATGATGAACAATACCTAGTAGACGATATGAGCATTATCGTGGGATACAAAAAAGCAGAAAAAACAACGATCGTATTTACTGATATGATTGAAATCACGAATATAAACAGACTCAAACTCTTAAAGGAATATCCTCTAAGTGTTCTGTCTTATTTTGATCCCAAGATAGAATATATAAATACCAAGGAAAACAACGGAAAAACGGTTATATATCTTAAGTTTCGAGGCGAAAAAGAGAGAATATTATATGATCTTGCGGAACTCAATACCTATTTATCTTCAGGAACAATAAAAGGAATAAATGTCTTTGGAAGAGCCATATCTCTTTTTGAAACTGGTGGATATCTTATAATCGATGACCTAGAGAACCACTTCAATCAGGAGATCGTGTCAACGCTGATAAGATTCTTCACGAACAAAAAAGTAAATCCACATGGAGCAACCCTTATTTTCTCCACACATTACTCCGAACTCCTTGAACGCATAAAAAGAAATGACTGCATTTATATTGTGGAAAACAAAGATAAAATCACAATAACTCCATTAAATGAACGAATACAGAGAAATGATGAAAATAAAGTGCAATCGTTTAGAAGTGGGCTCATAGGCAATACTGCTCCTTCATATGAAGCATATATCCAGCTCAAAAAAAGTATCATAAATAAGGTGGAGGCAATTGTCCCAAGCCCTGTCAGACCATAGTTTATTCATCGTTCACCTCGATAAGCTTGTGCTGCTTGCCGTTTCAGCTTGAAAGCTGATCCATAGACCTGTCGATCATAGCAAGATATTACTCATTGTGTGCTGCCTTCATAATCTGATTGTATTGCTCAAGGCTCATTATAACAACAGTTTGCCATTTTTATACTTTTACCATTCCGCAAATTTCTCCTGTTGCACAGTTTGTAATAAAAATGTGATTATTTTATACTTCTGTTTTGAAAATTGATTCCCGTGGCCTGAATTCCACAACAGTTGACAAAATTGCAAAAATATGATATAATTTTTAGGTAATAATCTAAGGGCAATGACGCTCCGTGTAATTTTCACGGGGCGTTTTTTATTTTTTTGTGGGGGTGTTTTCTGTGAAAGTCAATGAAAAGAAGGGCAGAAGTGCGCTCAAAAGCCGAAATATCACCATTTGTGCAGTTGTGGTGTTTCTTCTTATTACGGCTTTTACTTTAATGAGCAGCAGATATATGACTCAGTGTATCAACAGAGAAAATACCGCACAATCAAACAGGGGAGAGCTTTCTGACCTTGGGCAGGAGCTTGCGGACGCTTCCGATTATCTTACCGATGAAGCTAGAAAATTCTCCGTAACAGGGGATATCGAACACCTTTACAACTATTGGTATGAGGTCTATGAGGAAAAGACTCGTGACCGTGTTATAAACAGCCTTTCCGCCCTTGACCCTCCCGAGAACGAAACTGCGCTTCTTGCGGAAGCCAAAAAGTATTCTGATACTCTCATAAAGACCGAAACAGTGTCAATGAAGCTTATGCTCACTGCAAAAGGCATAACAGCGAAACAGTTTGGCGACAGCAAGGGCGGCAGATTGGCTGAGTATGTTTCCATTGTGGAGGATACGCCCCTGCCTGAGGAATACAGCGGACTTAGCCCTGATGAAATGAAAGAGCGCTCTCGTGAGATACTTTATGACAGCTTTTATAACGATTCTAAAACCATGATAATGTCGCCTATAGAACGCTTTCGTCAGGCTCTTAATAAACGTCTTGACGCAGAGGTGGAAAGCGCTGCCGCAGGACGTGAAACTGCACTGGTGATACAGCTTGTGTGTTCGGTGAGCGTGCTTGTTATTGTGGGCATAGTGCTGATAGTTTTTGAAAGCCTTTATGTCAGACCTATAAACGACTACTCCGAGAGCCTTTCAAAGCGTAATGAAAATTCTGCCGAATTTGACCTTTCAAACGTCCGTGTGTCCCCAAAGGGAGCATATGAGCTTTTTCGTTTTGGCGAGCTTTTCAACCGACTTTCGCAGATACTTCAAAATGAGCTTAAAAAGCGTGAAACAGCCGAGGTGTAAATGTGGCAGGCTAAAGAAGAAGCAGACAGGGCGAACAGCGCGAAAAGTGATTCTGCGGCAAAGCGGCATGAAAGCCTATGAGATAAGCGAGGAGCTTGGCTATTCCAGTGCAGACTATTTCACAAAGGTGTTCAAAGAGATAACTGGCGTTTCCCCTGCACAATATAAACAATCATTGTGACTTGTCTGAAAAATATAGGGTTTTCTCTGATTTTTAGTGTTTTTATCTTTTGACCCCTGTGCTATACTATAAGCACAGGAGGTGATAGGAATGGACAATTTCGTTATTACCATAGCAAGAGGCTTCGGAAGCGGAGGAAAGCAGATCGGACTTGCTCTTTCAAAACAGCTTGGGATACCTTGCTATGAAAACCAGATACTCAGCATGGCTTCAAACTACAGCGGAATAAACAAGGATCTGTTTTTTTCAGGTGGACGAAAAGCTGAGGGGCTACCACCTTATCAAAAGGCTTATGAAGTCTGCGAATAAGGACGATATCGTTGAGCCGACGGACAAGAGCTTCATTTCTGACGTTAATCTTTACAATATTCAGGCGAAGATAATCAAGGAGCTTGCCAAGCAGCAATCCTGCATTATCATTGGAAAATGTGCAAATCACCTGCTGCGTGACTATGACAACACCGTAAGCGTGTATATAGAAGCTCCAAGAGCTTTCTGCGTAAAAAATGTTATTGAACGCCTTGGTGTCACCGAGGAAGAAGCCCACAGAATGATCTATCAGACTTCTTACTTCTCTCGGCCTTGCAATAACCTTCGGACTTATGAGGGTCATAAACATGGTTCACGGAGAGTTTGTGATGATAGGCGCATATACAACATATGTCGTTCAGCAGATATTCGTAAAATACTGTCCCGAAAGCATTCGTGACGTTTATTATTTTGTTGCGATACCTGCCACATTCGGTGTGACGTTCATCCTTGGAAGCTTGCTTGAAAAGTTTATCATCTCCCGATTATACGGGCAAGAGATAGACGGCTTGCTTGCAACAGGGGCATAAGCCTTATTTTACAGCAGGCGGCAAGAAGCATTTTCGGCACACAGGGTGTAAACGTAACAGCACCGTCATTCTTAAACGGTGGAATAAAGATAGGCGGCTGTACATTCTCATACAACAACTTTTCATCATTCTTCTTGTGGCACTTTGTCTGCTTCTGGTGTGGTTTATAATGTATAAGTCAAACTTCGGTAAGCAGATGAGAGCTGTTATGCAAAACAGAACAATGGCGAAATATATGGGCATAAACTCACGCAAGGTGGATAACATTACCTTTGCTATCGGCTTAGGTCTTACCGGTATCGCAGGCTGCTTGGTGGCGCTTCTTGGTTCTATCGACTCGACTGTGGGTCAGAGCTACATAGTAAACAGCTTTATGGCAGTCGTTCTCGGTGGTGTCGGCAAGCTTCTTGGCACTGCTATCGGCTCTGTGATAATAGGCTCTGCAAGCATTTTTACAGAGAATTATACTTCATCAACTATCGCAAAAGCTATTGTTCTGCTTATCGTTATTATCTTTTTGCAGAAGCGTCCGCAGGGACTTTTCGTTATCAAGAGCAGAAATCTTGACGAGTAAGGGAGGTGTTTCGTTCAATGAAACTAAGCAGATTTTTCAGAAAGAGGGGAGCATTTTTCAGTGGCAGTGCCGCTTTTTGATATATTTTTAATAATTATTAACAAAATATCACAAAATTACTCTATAAATAGTTGTATTATTAAACCATATAATTATGACGGTAGAAAATGCCGTTAAAAATAACGGAGGAAAGAATATGTCTTACAACGAATTTTTACCAAGCTACTCTATTGGCGACGATTGCTACAAAGAAATACCTTATGTTACCCGACGTTATGGAAAAACCGCTGTTGTTATCGGTGGAAAGACCGCTATGGAAAAGGCTAAGCCTGAACTGCTTGCGGCTCTCAAAGGCTCTGACCTTGAGATAACCGACTTCATATGGTATGGCGGCGACTCAAATTATGAGAACATTGAAATGCTTAAAGCTATGCCGGAAGTGCAAAATGCAGATATGGTCTTTGGCGTTGGCGGCGGACGTGCCGTTGATACTGTAAAGACCCTTTGCGACAGAATTGACAAGCCGTTTTTCACTTTTCCGACCCTTGCTTCAAACTGCGCTTCCTGCACGGCAATATCTGTTATCTACAATGCTGACGGCACTTTCAAGGAATACGCTTACCTCAAAGCACCTGCACTTCATACTTTCATCAACACAAAAATAATCGCAGAATCACCTGAAAAGCTGTTCTGGGCTGGTATCGGTGACGCTCTCAGCAAAGAGTACGAGGTGGTCTTTGCCTGCCGTGATAAGGATATGACCCATACGCCTTTGCTTGGCAGAGTTCTTGCAGAGGCATGCACAAAACCGCTTGTATCCTACGGAAAAAAAGCACTTGAGGATTGCAGAAATAACGTTTCTTCAAAGAATATCGAGCAGATAGCTCTTGATATTATCATTACAACAGGTCTCGTTTCAAATTTTACTGTTCATCAGAACAACCCCGATCCAAAGGACGATTACTATTATAATTCATCTCTTGCCCATTGCGTTTACTATGGCGCTTCGCTGTTTCCAAAGTGCGAGCATGATCACCTCCACGGAGAGATAGTTTCATTCGGCGTGCTTTGCCTGCTTACATATGACGAGCAGTTTGAAGAACGTCAGCACATTTTTGAGTTCAACCACAGTATAGGTCTGCCATGCACATTAGGAGAGATAGCTCTGACAGAAGAAGATGTCCCAGCCATTGCACATAAGGCGGCAAGCGTTGTTGAGTGGACTTACGTCCCTGGCGAACCTTCGGAAGAAAAGTTTATCAAGGCGATACTTGATACCGATAAGGCAGGAAAGGAATTTCTTGCAAAGAGAATATAAGCGCCTTTCCTTTAATAACATCAATAAAAATGATGCTTTGGTCATTAGATCAAGGCATCATTTTTTATGCAATGTTAATAAGAGATAAGTTCATTAAAAAGCTTTACAGCAAATCTGTCTGTCATTCCTGCAATGAAATCTATTATTGCCTGTGCATAGATCAAATTTGTTTCAAGGCTTCCATATATTTTTATGTTTTCACAATTCAAAGCTTCAGATCTTAATTCTCCAGCGGGTACAATATCAGTAACACAATATTTTGCAAGCCATTTTTCAAAAGAAGATATAAGTAAAGGGTAATATCTTTTTGCCGTATCAAGTGATTCAAAAGAATGCTTTCCGTCATATAGTTTGTACAACGTTTCAAAGATCTGCGACAAAACCAGCTCAGAATACTTTTTGAATGCATCAAACCGCTCGTTGTTATATATCTTATCGTAGTTGAATTTCTTTATGGTATTCAACTGCGCAAGAAATTTATCGCTAAGGCATATTCCTTTTTCGGGAGAGCTGTTCTGACATACGTCAATAATAAGATTATGCATTATTACTGTTGTGTTGATAGCGTTTATATCGTTTGCCTGTGCCATTTTTTTCAGAGTATGCTTCGCTTCGTCGTCAATAAAGCCTAACTGAATTGCGTCCTCGATATCCCGTCCGACATAAGCTATCTTGTCAGATAATTTTACAACGCACCCCTCCCATGTTACAGGTGCATACTGACCTGCTTCCTTAAAATCTTCTTCTAATGATATAAATTCTGTTCTTGGCTTTGTTCCGTTTTCATCGACCTCACCGCAATGCGAGATTATTCCGTCACGGACCGCATATGTCAGATCAAGATTTTTATAATCGTTGTAATTGTCAGCCAGCAGTTCAACTTTGTCTACAAAATATAATCCGTTTTTTTCATGCCAGAATTTCATATCTTTAGAAATAAAATTCTGGCAAAGCTTTGTTAGAATAGTTTCACCATGATGCCCAAATGGAGCGTGACCCAGATCATGCCCCATTGCTATCGCCTTTGTAAGCTCCGTATTTAAACCGAGATTACTTGCAATAGTGCTGCTGACAGATTCAACATGAGCAACGTGTTCCATTCTTGTGCAGATGTGGTCGTTATCTATATTATAAAACACTTGGGTTTTATGCTTCAACCGTCTATATGCTGTGGAATGAAGTATCCTTGTGTAATCTCGTGCAAAAGGACTTCTGACATCATCTGCTCTGTTGTATAACGCTGAGGAACGAGCAGTTAATTTCTCCCAATTTGCATTTTCAGGAGTTGCTGCAACCTCTGAAAATGGTCTGTCCGCTTTATTTGTCATAAGACACCTCCTATAATTTTTTTAGTGCTTTTCTGATATATTTCACAAATTATTTATTAGCTATTTTCAGTATAGCACACTCTGTTGTGCTAAGTCAAACGCTATTCACACTTTGATCTGTTTTTTATCAAAGCCAACTGCCTATCCACCCTCTCTTTGATTTTCCTGCGAAAATCATATGGCGAAAGCACCTCCACCACAGGTCCGAATGATAACAAACGTATTATTATCTCATTTTCATTCTGCTCGTCATATTTAATAGATACCATACATTCACCGCTGTCCTCATCAAAGACCGACTCTTTTTCAAGCTCTGCAAATTCAAGCATAAAACGATTTACCGCATTTCGCTCGTTAAGTATCTTTATTTTTGCTTGCTTTTTCTTGTCTGTGACAGCTAAAAAGCTATCAGGCGTTATATCTGTCAATTTAGTTAGCGTGACCTGCGACAGATTTATAATTCCTCTGTCCACCATTCTGCGTTTTTGGTATCGGTTTACATATACCCTGAACTTGTTGTTTTTGGCAGAGTATTCGATTTTTGTGGGCAGAAAATAGTGTGTGATACGATTATCTTTTCTTGTCTGAAAGCTTATTTTTATTAGCTTTTTGCCATGGATAGCCGAGAGTATATCCCGAAAATGCTGTATGTACTGTGGGTCATGAAAATCATCACCGTCAGAATATTGGTCAAAGCAATTCAAAAAGTTTCTCTGATATAGCTTTTTCGCACCAAGCAGTTCCGCTAACTGCAACTTTTGCTCAGTGTCAAGAAACAGACCGCTTCTCGGGTCGCTTAGTACCGCACAAAGCCACGCTTTTTCAAGTGCCGTCAGCGGGATATGAGGCTCTTTTTTTCAGGATAGATCTGTATACGCTGTCCTCTTTTTTCAGCAGACCATATCCGTCCTCGCCTGTGAGCTTAGGTTCGAGGAAAAGAACGCTTTCAGAAAAGCCGTTCTGCCTGATGATATCTGTTATCTCAGCCTTTGTGACAGTGCGCTTTTTCAGTATTTTCTCCGTTATGCTGTAATAGGTGCTGTAAATTTCCGAAAAAAGTTTCATTCGTAAGCACCTCCGTATATTTCATAAAGCCTTGCAATATCTGAATCAAATTTATCCTGCAATTCCTCATTTGTTGTGTCAAATGCCACTATCCTGCCGATGAACGTTTTTATCCATGGGAAGGCTTCGTTAGCGTCAAAAAGGTCAATGTCAAAGGAGTAAAGCCCATTTGATATCTTTGCGACAGTACCGCTTCTTTTTTCACGTTCCAAACGCTTCACAACATACATTTCTTTTGCTTCGTCTACCATTATTTCCATGTGGATATGCTCTTTTTGTCCGTATCTTCGTGATTTTCCGAAGCTCGTTCCCCATAAAAATCTGCGGTTGTCCTCATAATATCTGTAATATGTATCATAGTCAGCTACCACATCAAGGGGAGTCACTTTCACTATGGAATCCACCCTTACAGACATCAAACGTTTCTGCTTTGTGAAATACATGATAAGATAATTTCTTCCTGTCTGCACCGAGCAATGTATCTTCAGCACAACGGCTGTTATCTCGTGCTTTTTGTCGTTCTTTCGGCTTACGCAGGATAGCAGAACAGCCTTTTTCTGCTCCATTGCCCCCATGATATCAATGAGTATCTCATCATCAAGAGTATGCACCATGTAAGCGTGCTTACGCACAAAAATATTATTTTTCGCACCCAGCTTATCCATGATAAAGCTGCCCACCACGCCAAAAGGGTTTTCCTCAGAGAAGAATTTTATCATATCCCCCAAGCCCTTATACCTGCTTACAATATCATCTGCATAACAACCGGTTTTGGTGTATAGGATATTTCTTCCGCTTTTGACCTCCGACACCAAGCCCTCTTTTACATATTCTTTTAGCTTGATACGGATTATCTGTACGTCTATTATCATGCCGTAGTTTGCAGAAATATAGTCTGCTATCTCCGATACCGACATGGCGTTATCTTCAAGAGCGTCCATTAAAATAAAGTGCAGACGAATATCATTGTCTGTAAAGGTCTTTGAACGATAGCACTGATACAGTGGGTTTTGAAAAATGTTCCCCGAATCCACCTGCACAGATACTTTCTTTTTGTGACCCTCCAAAGAGGTGTGAACGTGGTCTGAAAGCCAGCTTTCTATCCTGCGTCTTTCGTTGTCATAGGTGCGCTTGCTTTTTGCGTCAAAGCTTTCTCTTGTGTGAAATCCAAAGATATAGAAATCACGCACATATTCTCTTATCTTTTCAAAATTCTTTATAAGTTCAGAATATACCGCCATTCAGAACACCTCCTTTGATAACATTATACCAAATCTATACTCCCATTGCAATACATAACAAAACCTCGCACCTTTTTTTATATGATTATTTTGTATCTATCTGCTATAATACATACAACAGCAAAAGCAGGAGGTGCACAAAATGTTTGAATATTACGATAAAGATAAAATGCTAGTACCGATCAAGATATGGACAGAGTCTATAGACGATATCGAGGAAAGCTGTCTTGAGCAGGCGATAAACCTTGCAAATCTTCCATTTGCCCATGACCATATCGCATTGATGCCTGATACTCATACAGGAAAGGGAATGCCTATAGGCGGTGTGATAGCCTGCAAAAATACGGTAATCCCAAATGCAGTTGGCGTTGACATCGGCTGTGGAATGGCATTCGTGCAGACAGATATCCCTGTGAACATTCTTCGTGACACTGTAACAGGAAGCGGCGAGCTTATAAAGGTGATAGTAGGAAATATACTCCGTACTATCCCGGTGGGCTTTAGTCATTATGGCAAGCCGCAGACTTCTGCCGTGCTTGATAAGGCGCAAAGCGAGATAGAAAGATACAATGCTGACAGCGAATTGCTGAAATTTATCGAGCAGGGATATTATTCCGTTGGCTCACTGGGTGGTGGAAACCATTTTATCGAGATACAGGAAGACGAAAACGGCATGGCTTGTATAATGCTCCATTCGGGAAGCCGAATGTTCGGCAACATGATAGGGCAGTATTTCAACAAGATAGCCCATGAGATGAATGACAAGTATTTTTCAACTGTTCCCTCAGAGTATAATTTGCCGTTTCTTCCTGTGGATACAGACGAGGGTCAGAGATATCTTAATTGGATGAAGCTTGCAATGGACTTTGCTTTTGAAAACAGAGAGGTAATGCTTGAAAAGGTAAAGCATATTTTCACAGAGCAGGTTGAGAAGTATACGGGTATCACACCGAACTATAGTGACGAGATAAACTGTCACCATAACTATGCCGCATTGGAAAATCACTACGGAGAGAATGTGTGGGTACACCGCAAAGGCGCTATCCATGCGGCAGAGGGCGAAGTCGCTATAATCCCAGGATCTATGGGCTCAAACAGCTATATAGTCAGGGGCATGGGCAAGGCTGAAAGCTTTTTGACTTCTTCTCATGGTGCAGGCAGAAACTATTCACGCACAGGCGCAAAGGAGAAATTCTCCGTTGAGTCTGTTATGGTAGACCTGAGGCAAAGAAACGTGGTGCTTGGAAAGACCAGTAAGAAAGACGTGGCTGAGGAGTGCCGCTTTGCTTACAAGGATATAGATGTTGTTATGAAAAATCAAAGTGACCTGACCACCCCTATAAAGAAACTTTTCACAGTGGGCGTTGTCAAAGGATAGGAGGTAATTTATATGAAACTTGCAACTGCATTGGCTGAACGTTCTGATATCCAGAACAGAATAAACACGATTTCAGTCAGACTTGACAATAACGCAAAGGTGCAGGAGGGCGATGTTCCTGCGGAAGACCCAAAGGCTCTTATGGAGGAGCTTGACAGGCTGATAGTCCGTCTTGAAGATCTGGTGGCACGGATAAATCTTACCAACAGCGGAACAGTATACGAGGGCAAGACTATCACAGAGCTTCTTGCACACAGGGATTGCCTGAAAAAGAAGGTAAGGGTATTGCGGGATTTTCTGAATACCGCAAGCGACCGTGTCACAAGAATGACAAGAACAGAGATAAAAATAGTCAGCACTGTGCCTGTGACAGAGATACAGAAAACGGTTGACGGTCTTGCAAAAGAACTGAGAACTGTGGACGAGAAGATACAGGAGCTGAACTGGACAACAGAGCTGGTGTAATAAAATGGGTGGGATATCTACAGGGTGGATGTATCTCTATCAGCAGAGAATGTGCTGATTATGGACAGAAACTTCGGGCAGGTTTCAGAGGTTCAAGTCCTCATTTGACAACGCATTGCCAGCAACGTAACATGCGTATCGTAACAAATTTTTATTACCACCTTGCATCAACTGTAGATAGGGTAGGGATATGAAAATCGGCATGACCTTGATTTGGTCGTGCCGATTTTTTTATGCAATGTAATCAGAATTTTTCGTGAAATGTGCAAATGCTCAAATTATTCACTCATAAAATGTGTGAAATCAAAAATTATTCACTCATAAAATGTGCAGAGAGTGCCGCAATCGCCTGTTTTACGCCCTTTTACTCCTCATGTGCAAGAAGCCTTTTATAGCTGCGGTCAATGCCTATTGCACCAAGGGGTGCGGTGATAAGGATCGCAAGCACAGCCACAGAAAGCACTATCTTTCCGCAGGGCAGACCAAGGGACATCGGCACTGAGCCGATAGCCGCCTGAACTGTTGCCTTTGGCATATAAGCCGTTACACAGAAAAGCTTTTCTTTAAGGGTCAGCTTCGTGCCGAGAAGACATATCCATACGCCCACGGCTCTGAAAATAAGCGCTCCGAAAATAAGAAGCACAGCCGCCACACCTGCCGTAAGGGTGTAGCGTATGTCCACTGCCGCACCAACAAGGACAAAAAGCACAGCCTCAGCGGCTATCCAAAGCTTGCCGAACTTTTCTGAAAGCCTTGCAGACACGCTTTTGTCAGCCTTTATTTTTATCACGCAAGCCATTGCCACAACTGCAAGAAGTCCCGATACAGCCACATAAGGCTTCAAAAATGTTTCCACTGACATGAGCAGGAACGCCAAGCCCAAGATAGCGATGACCTTTGTGCTGTTTCTTATTTTGTTACCTTTGCGGTAGGATATCTCAAAAATATAGAAAAGCACAAACCCTGACAGCGAGCCGAGAAGCACTCCGAGGATTATTGACACAGGGATATTGAGAAAATCTGTCGCCTTTGCAGAGCCACCCTGCGCCATTGTTACGAATGTGGAGAACAGCACGATAACGAAAATATCATCGCATGAAGCTCCCGCAAGTATCATTTGCGGTATGCTTTTTTCAGTGCCGTATTTTTCTTCCATAAGCTTCACCATTCTCGGCACTACCACCGCAGGGGATACCGCACCAAGCACCGCACCCATAACAGCGGCTTCCGTGTGGTTTATCCCAAGAAGCAGCGGAGCAAGGATAAAATATCCAAGTATCTCAAAGCTTGCAGGCAGAAATGACATCATGACCGCAGGTCTGCCCACCTTTTTCAGGTCAGACAAATTGAGTGACAGCCCCGCTTTGATAAGGATAATGATAAGGGCTATCTGCCGAAGCTCTGAGGATATGCCAAGTATCTTAGGGTCGAGCAGGTCAAGAACGTAAGTGCCTGTGAGAATGCCCGTTGCAAGCATACCGATTATCCTCGGCAGACCGATAGTCTGAAAAATGGCGGCGGCTGACAGCCCCACAAGAAAGATCACAGCCAGTGAAAATAACATAATTATACCTCCCAAAAATCAAAAAAGCTGACAACTCCTGCGTAAAAAACAGAAGTCATCAGCTTAATAAGCGGTTTAGGTTTCCCAGGGGAGAACATCATTCCCCAATATGAGATTTTACTATTGTATTTTACCACATTGCCGTGATAATGTCAAGTGCTTAACAGGTCTGCGGTTGGGCTTTTTTCATTTTTGTGGTCTGGCGCTGAGCCATAACAAGCTTGTAGTATACGCCTTTTTTCTGCATAAGTTCAGCGTGAGTGCCGAACTCTGCAAGTCTGCCCTTGTCAAGGACGATAAGCCTGTCGGCGTTGCTGAGGGTGGAAAGTCTGTGAGCAATGGCAATTGTCGTCCTGCCCTTTGTGAGCTTGCCCAAAGCGTCTTGTATCTGCTTTTCCGTCTGAGTGTCAAGAGAAGCCGTCGCCTCGTCAAGTATTATTATCTTAGGGTCATGGAGTATCGCTCTTGCAATGGCAATTCTCTGACGTTCGCCGCCCGAAAGCTGATAGCCCTTGTTGCCCACTCGGGTGTTGTAGCCGTCAGGGAGCTTTGTGATAAAGTCATGTGCATTCGCAATTTTCGCTGCCCTTATTACTTCCTCAAAGGTAGCGTCAGGCTTTGCATATGCTATATTTTCAAGTACGTTTCCGTCAAAAAGAAAAGTTTCCTGCAACACCACGCCCACCTGTGAACGCAGGCTGTGCTGTGCAATATCCTTTATGTTCACACCATCAATGCGTATCTCTCCCTGCGTGCAGTCATAAAGTCTGAGAATAAGATTTATCATTGTGGATTTTCCCACACCTGAGTGTCCCACAATGCCTATCATTTCGCCTTTGTTTATCTTGCAGGTTATGTCTTTCAGCACAGGATTGTATACCTTGTAGCCGAAATAAACGCCGTCAAATTCGATATCGCCTTGAATGTCAAGGTCAATAGGGTCATCACAATCACGAACGTCAGTGTCCTCGTCAAGTATCTCAAAGACCTTGCCTGCGGAAACTGAGGTGTCCGCAAGATTTCTCGGTATCTGTATGAGCCAGCGTATAGGTTCGTAAAGCATTGCAACGTAGGTGGTGAACTGTATAAGCTGACCTAATGTCATGGTGTGGTCGAGAATCATGTTTCCACCGAAATACAGTACGAAGAAGTTACCAATGGTGAGGATAAATTCTGAGGCAGGAATGGTGAGATACCACATCATTTCCGCACGAACACAGCTTTTCGCCCAGCGTTCGGAACATTCTGTGTAGCGCTGTATCTCCCTTACTTCGTTGCCGTAGGACTTTACAACTCTTATGCCGTTTAAAATATCATGCAAAGTTTCTCCATGAGAAACGCCGTTTTTCCATACCTTTGTGTAACGTATCGCCATGGCGTCAAAAAGCTTTTGCACAATTATGAAAACTATCGGCACAGGCAAAACTGTCATAAGCGCAAGCCGCCAGTCCATGATAAAAAGCAGTATGCCTATTATCACAAGGGAAAGTATTTTTACTATGGCGTCCTTGCCGTTTGCAGTGATGAAGTCCTCAAGCTTTGCGGCGTCGCTTGAAACACGGTTGATAAGCTCGCCTGCTGTTCGCTTTGATATGGAGTTCATAGAAAGCTGTTGTGACTTTTCAAATATCTCTTGCCTAAGGTCACGACCCAAATTGAGAGCCACCTTGAAACTGTTTTTCATGTTGAAAAACTCAAACACTCCTGCCAAAAGCAGCAGGGTGACGATAGTGATGATAACTCCTGCAAGTCCTGCCCAATGGGTGTTTTTCGGGGTAACATACTTGTCGATTATAACTCTGTCAAGATATGGCGCAAGCACCCATATAAGCTCGGAAAGTATCGTGCATATAACTGCGATCGCAAAATATTTCTTGTATGGCGCAATGCGTTTTATGAGCTTGACCATTGTCTTGCCCTTGCCAGTGCAGTAGATACATTCCTTTGCGCCCTCCAGCGGCAGACCGCATTTCGGGCATACAGGCTCTTCCGTGTCGGTTATCTCCATAAGCTCGCCTGTGCGCAAACAGTGGTCAAGAAGCTTCATAAGCTCGGCGTATCTGAGAAACTGATCCTGCGAAAAACCGCAGAAGCAGATAGTTTCACCGCTTTTCAGCGTTCCCTGAGCCATTGAAGTGCCTATCTGCTGTTTGCACTCAAACTCGGAGAAATCGTCTATGCTGTATTCAAGTGTTATCTCACTGCCGTTGTAAATGTATATCTTTTCTTTTGTCACGCAGAAATGTCCGTCCATTTTGTCGCCCTTACAGGTGAAGTTTGCAGGCAGGGAATATATGATATCTGCCTTGGCGTTTTCAGGAAGAGAGGTTTTTAGATCCATATTTTCACACTCCTTTCAGTGTGGTCTAACACCTTTTAGGTGTACATTTCAAGCACCTGACGGCTCTTTCTGTCAAGCTTATGAATGTCAGGGCAAAAATATTTGTTGCCGTCTGCGTCGTTGACGTAGAGATAATCATAGCCTATCATTCTGAAATTCTGATACCAGTCACGGATACAGATAGTTTTCTGCCCTGAAGTTGTGTCAGCCTTTACAAAGATCGCACCACGCATATTGTCCTTTATGCTGTAGACCTTTGTTATCTCAGGCATATAGTATTTGTATTCAAGATAACTGTCAAGAAGCTTGTATTGCTCATCGTCAAGCTCCGCCATATCTTTTATCACGCCTATCTCACGGAACTCTTTTTCGGAATTTTCGTATGAAAGGCTTATGTAGGTGGTCTTTGAGTAAAATGGTATGAGCCTTGTGGGGTTTACCTTGTGATAAGTCCTGCCCTCATAATCGAGGGTAAGAAAACCGCTTTCTTCCTTTGCAAGGCGTATCTTTTTGCAGTCAAGCAAGGTCAGCTTATCGACCTCGTAGACCTCCTGCTCAGCAGTAATATTTTCAGCCATTGTGTTCATCTCCTTACTATTCGTTTATGAACTGCAATGCTTCAGATTGCAGCTTGTAAAGCTCGAAATATTTGCCTTTTTCTTTTATGAGCTTGTCATGTGTTCCCATTTCTTTAAGCTCTCCATTTTCGATAACGCAGAGCATATCAGCGTCACGGAGAGTTGAAAGGCGGTGTGCGATAGAAATAATCGTCCTGCCCTGTTTCAGATTATCGATAGCGGCTTGTATCTTTCGCTCTGTCCTTGTGTCCATGGAAGCGGTCGCCTCGTCAAGGATAAGTATGTTAGGCTTCTGAATGATAGCCCTTGCGATAGATATTCTCTGCTTTTCACCGCCTGACAAGGATATTCCGCCCTCGCCGACCTTAGTGTTATAGCCCTCAGGGAGCTTTGTTATAAACTCATGTGCGTTTGCGGACTTTGCCGCTTCGATAACTTCTTCCATGGTTGCGTCAGGGTTTGCATAGCGGATATTGTCAGCTATCGACCCTATGAAAAGGAAAGTTTCCTGAGAAACTATTCCGATATTTCTGCGCAGATCGTCAAAAGCTATCTTTCTGATAGGTACGCCGTCAATGGTTATCTCACCGCCTGTTACGTCATAAAGCCTTGCCATAAGGTTTATGATAGTGGATTTTCCTGCACCCGTTTTACCAACGATTCCAAACATATGCCCAGCCTGCACCTTGAAAGAAACGTTTTTTATGATAGGGTGTCCTGCTTCATATTCAAAGGATACATTTTTAAGCTCGATATCGCCCCTCATGTTTTCCATGTGAACAGGGTGTTCGTCCTCTTTTACAGTAGGCAGAGCGTCCATTATCTCAAACATTCTTGATGCGGCGTCCATACATTTTGCCCAGCGGTCGCCTATCCATGTGAAAAAGTTGATAGGATCCATAGCCATTTCGGTATAGGAAATAAGTGCTGAAAGTGCGCCGAATAGTATGTGACCTTTTATAACAAGCACTGCGCCAAGGCAGAAAACAAGCTTGTTCACTATCCTGTAGAACGTCCATATAACAGGGATAGTGTTTGCTATTCGTGAGTTTATCCTTGAGTTTATCAAAAATGCGTCAGTGTTTTTCACTCTATAGCGGTCAATCTCTCTGTCCTCACGGGCAAAAGCCTTTACCACACGCTGACCGTTCATAACGTCAGACAGCACCGAGTTTGCAGAACGCATTGCAACGTCATATTTGCGGTAAAGCTTGCGCTGGCTTTTGTAAAATTGGTGCTGAACTATCTCTATCACCGAGATAGTGAGGATTATACCAAGTGACAGAAGTGGCGAAATTGTGAGCATTATCACCGCAATGCCCACTATCTTTACCACGTTTGTAAGTCCATACGGCACTATATCCGTGAAAAACCAGTAGATGTTCTGACTATCTCTGTCGACCCTCGACATAAGCGAGCCTGTCTGTTTGCTTGTGAAAAAGTCAAGGGAAAGCCGCTGCATTGAGGAGAATATCTTCACCCTAAGCCGGTGCGTAACAACAGGCACGACCTTTGAGGTTATAATGCCTGAAATTATCCGCATTATCATTCCTGCAATGTTAATGCCCACGATGAGCATTACTATCATGAGTATCTTGCCATAGTATTTTCCGTTTTCCGCAAGCACATCATCATAGAGCATCTGAGAGCCGAATATCGGTGAAAGCACTGCGAAAACGTTGCTTAAAACTATGGTGAGCAGTATGAGAAATACCGCACCCTTAAATTCACCGAACATAGAAAGCAGGCGTTTGAACACCGAGCGTCTGTCTACACATCTCGGACAGACAGGGCGGTTAGGGTCAGGATAAGGCTCACCGCAGGTAGGGCAGTGGGTCTTTACTCCTTCCAGCAGGCGGTCGTCGATAGGCTCGTTCTTGGCTGTGCAGTTCACACGCTGGCTGAATTTCTCGAATTTGTCAGCAAAGCCAAGTGAGAACCTCGCTATAGGGAATTCCTTGCCTGACTTGTCCTTTATCATAAGTCTTGCGGAATTTGCATAGCGGTCAACAAACATTTCTTCAATGCTGTCTATGGGGTATTCATCATAGCCTGATACTGTGAAGCTTACGAGATTTTTTCTCTTCTGCCCACGCTTCATTTTTCCGTATTCTTCATAGCCACGGAGTATGCAAAGGGTGTCTTTTGTGAAAGTTATGTATACGTCCACATATCCGCCCTCACCGTCAAGGTCAGCTTTTACGCAGTAAAGCAGCTCGTCAGTCATAACTCCACGCTTAAGCAGTTCGTTTTCTGCAAGCTGTGGCAAAACGTCAAAAAACTTCATGTATTCCCTCCTTTTCGGGATAAATTTCATATTCTTCCGATATAATTCTGTAAATTCGCATAACGTAACTGCCTATAACAGGTCAAAAAAAGACCTCTGATACCTGATATCAGAGGTCGCAATAGATCTGCAGTATAATATCCAGAAAGCTGATAAAAATCTCATTAGCTTTTGGCAATAAGGGCAGGCAAAATGACATCTGAAAGGCACATCGAACTTGCATTATTTGTAAGGCTTATATTCTCGTTAGTCTTTAGAAGATCAAAAAGAATATTTCTCATTTCACCCACCACCTTTCAGTTTATTCTTATAGCGTTTATCATTATACGATTTTTCGTGAAACATCACGCAAGGTTTATTATATAGCCAAACTTTCTATTTGTCAATAGGATTTTCCAAATTTTTTTTGCTTTTTGAGAAAGCTGCCCAGAATATCAGCACAAGAAGTATCACCGCAAAGCACATCCAGCCTATAAGGACCGGCAGACTTCTGTTTGAGAATGTGTCATAGTAGCCTTTAAGATAGATGAAACAGATAAGTGCAGGCACAACGTAGGCCATGTAGCTGCGAAGCCAGTTAGGGATATGCTTGCCCTTGCCAGTGTTGGCTTCCTTGATGAAGTTCTCCCAGCCCCAGCCGTTTTTGCGAACGCAGAAAAGCACTCCCACAAGAGAGCCAAGCGGCAGAAGATTAGATGATACCAAGAAGTCTTCAAGGTCCATGATAGTCGAACCTGCGCCCATTGGCTGGATATTTTTCAGCAGGTTAAATCCAAACACAGCAGGCATTGTAAGCACAAGTATCATCACAAGGTTTACAATAAGTGATTTTTTTCTGCTCCAATCCCACAGTTCCACCGACATTGTGATAATGTTCTCAAACACTGCGATAACGGTGGAAAGCGCCGCAAATGACATGAAGATGAAGAAGAATATTCCCCACAAACGGCTTGAAGCCATATGGTGGAAAACGTTAGGCAGAGTAATGAAAAGCAGTGACGGACCTGAATCAGGCTCGATTCCGTATGCAAAGCAGGCAGGGATTATGATAAGTCCCGCAACGACAGCCACGGCAGTGTCAAGAACGATAACGTTCACAGACTCGCCTACAAGAGTGCGGTCCTTTTTCAAATAGCTTCCGAATATCTCCATTGTGCCTATGCCTATGCTTAGTGTGAAAAACGCCTGAGTCATTGCGGCGAAAAGCACTGATGTGAAGCCTTTTTCTTTAAATACGTCAAAGTCCGGCACAAGAAAGAATTTAAGCCCCTCAGAAGCGCCTTTCAGCCTGATAGAGTTCACTGCCAGCACCACCATGAGCGCCATAAGCAGTATCATCATAATTTTCGTTACCTTTTCAATGCCGTTTTGCAATCCCAGTGCGCAAACACCGATACAAAGTATGATAACGATAGCCGAGAATATGAGCATGAGCCACGGGGAAGCTTGCATATCCTTAAAAGCCTCAGCCGTTGCCGCGGTGCTTGAAGCGTCCAACGAGCCAGTGGCATATTTAAAAGCGTAGTATAACATCCAGCCTGTGACCATGGTGTAAAACATCATGAGCAGATAGTTTCCTGCAATGCTCGTGTACTTCGTGCAGTGATATCGGCTACCGGGCTTTTCAAGTCGGTTGAAAGCCTGAGAAAGACTTCGGTTGCTTCCTCTGCCTATGGCAAATTCGCATATGAGTATTGGAAGACCCAACAGTACAAGGCAGATAAGGTATAGGAACAGAAAAGCTCCGCCGCCGTTTTGTCCGCAGATGTATGGAAATTTCCACACGTTGCCAAGACCAATGGCACACCCTGCGGACACAAGTATAAATCCCAATCGTGATTGAAAGGTTGCTCTGTTTTTATTTTCGTTCATAAAAAATATTCTCCTGTAAAAATAGTCATACAATCTCTATTATATAGTATATCGTGGCTTTTGTCAAATTTTCACAAAGTATCATGTTACTATGCTAAAACGTGCTAAAACGAGCCTTTCAAAAACGCAAAAGCGGGGCGTCGAGGGCTCCGTCCCCTACATATACTGCAAAATGTTTTGTGAAATTTTGCCGAAAACAAAAACCCTCCCGAAAGTGTGGCGCTAATATAGCAGTATAGAATCAACCACTATATTAAGACCCGAACAGCGAGCTATGAAAACAAAATGCAGATACTTCTTTAGGTTGGTACTCATATAGAAGTTTTTCAACAGCTATTATGAAAGACCTATACAGTGAGCTATAAAACAGAGTAGGCAGAGCTTCCATAACGAAGTTCTGCCTATTTTTCATTATGATGTTTCTTCATACGATGAAGAGTATCGCTTAGCTTTTAGTTTATGAATAATGTTTATTTCAAGAACCGGTATTTCTCGTCTTTCATCAATTAGTTCTTGTAACTCCTTTACAGTTTCAGCCGTTAGTTCTCTTTCAGCGTGGCTTTGGATAGCATCTATCTTAATGGATGTTTTGTGATAAGAATAGTGTTTAATAATTCTTTCAGCAATTTTCATTATTATTCCGATTGCACAAACAATAATACTCAGTGCATCAGATTTGAATAGAACAAACATGGCAATAAACAAAGAGATTAGTATAAACAAAATGATAGGTAAAATAATCATGCGATTTTTAACCATCTTCTTATCCCACCAAATATTCTGTTTTTGACATTCAAATTGAGCTTGAAGATCAGCTACAGTATTTTTAAACTCATACCAGTTCCTTACTCCCGGTGGTTTGTCACGACCAGTATTATGAATGTGGATATCCGCTTCTTTTTTGTGCTTATTATATGCGGTTAAGGCGATTTCTCTTAGCTTTTGTTTGCAAATATCTGTATAACTATCTTCGCCTATCATTAAAACATAAGAATCAAAATAATTACGCAGAGAAGCAGCTTTTTTTAGCTTATTATTAAAAATGTAAGCGGTTATAAATGCAAATACTTCTAATAATGCTGGTATTCCCAGGCTGATGACTTTTGAAGCAGAATCAGGTATAAAAACCATTATAGCAGATACTATACATAATAGCCAACTTACATAATTCACTTTTTCCGCAGAATTGAAATACCTCCTTGAAGCATACTGAATCTTCAATAACAGGTTTTCATTTTGACGATTGTTAATGATTTGATTGTTTATCATACTCTTTTATCGCCTCACATAAACTCGAATAATCATTTTTGGCAATAGAAAATAAATAGTCATCGCTAATAAATGGATAAATAAATCTCCCATGACATCGTCTTGTGATCAGCCCCGATTCACAAGGACAAGGTAAATGACCTTTGTATTTTCTTCGAGAAATTGCTTGAAGTAGCTTATATACTTTCGCACAATCGTTTTCATCGAAAATTTGCTGATATGTCTCTATTACACCAACAAGATCATGCCCTCGATCACCATAGGGAAACTCCCCAAACCGTGAGAAATACTCATAAGAATAATAGTATGGTTCAACAATATTCTCCATCCATTGCAATAGGCTACATCCATTATAGAAACACAGAGCTATGAATGCTTTTGTTTCTAAACAAAGCTCTCCATCAGGATATCGGTGAATATATGATTTATCAATATGGTTTCCGATATCCCAAACATCAGGTAATTCGTCATTATTTAGAGGAATAAGGATTCGGATATCATATTCCTTATCTACGGTGAAACCATTGTAAGAGCGATTAATTGATACTCTTCCAGAGAGAATAATTGATGTATTTTTATCAGTATTTTCTTCTTTCAAGCCGCCATATGATGTAATAAGCTCATCAATCTGCGGTTTAATATGATTATAGTCTATTCTCATGAGCAATGATATGGCTTTGAAGCAGTTGAAGCATTGATAGGTGTCGCAATACGAGCCTTTCTGTATTTTTTTATAATCGGATTGTTAGGATCATAATTTGCAAAACTATTCTCCAAGACAACACCAAATTGATTATCGTCTTTCTGAGTCAACACTTCAAAAAGGTCTTTTTTTATAGCTGTCACCCATTTAAAGAAGCTCTTAGGTATTCTCTCATCCTCGTTCCATTTATTCGCAAGATTATCATCGGAATCAGCAGGATTCGGGACATTCCATTTTCCGTTTTTATATGATAAAACTGGAGAATTATCATACCGCAATGCATATTGTTCAAATGTCATTTCGGTTTGGTGAATACACATCTCAAGTCTATTCAGTACATATTCCAGTAACTCAAATACAGAACAATTCTTCTTTCCGTAGTTAGATGCGATTCGAGAAACCATTGTTGTTATCAATGCAGAAATCGGCTTAATATCGTCACCATCAGAAAGCTTGGAATAATATGCATCGCGCTGATATTTCAAAATCTGTATAACCCTTTGTAAAGCAGAGCGTCTTACCTCATTGGGTAATTCCTCAGCAGTGGTGATTTCAAATATCCCGCGTTCTGCATATTTTGGAGCATACATTAAGAACGGAGCGTTAATTTCATCGAACCACTTTTTAAAGCCTTTGGGATTATTTGATATCCAACGATAGCTTTTTTCCGAATTCTGCCGTGGAATAGCAATGCTTGTATCAACGATTTGAGGAGTTAGTCCTTTTGTGAGGAGAGCTGCCTTCTCAGAATCAAAATCGCTCACCGCCGGAACTAAGTCAATCGAAAAGCTAACACCATTGATATCAGCATACTCAATAGTAAAGCATTCCTCCCATTTCACAAGCTTTCCGCCATAAGTATCATTACCTTTCAGTGTGTCTTCAATTAGGTTTCTCAAACCACTCGGGGTGTAATCTGACTTTGTTCCAGTAACCTGACAGATACAATCAAGATCATAACTTGGACTATCAGCCTTCTTTGCAGGACGAGTAACCGTTCCTAATGCAAATGAGCCCTGTGGATATATGGTTGCCTCAATACCATGTTCATCTAAGAACGCAGCAAGGGCTTCATATTTGCTTTGAGCATTCTTAAATTGTGTTGGCGAAATATCCAGTTTTTCAATAACTGACAGGAAATCCTTCTGACGTTCAGAAATGTTCATAATAAAATCCTCCATTAGTTTTTAGCACTCTCACACATTGAGTGCTAATTTTAGTATAGCATGAATCTGGGAAAATGTCAAGAGGTGTCAAATAAAAAGACAGATACTTCATTGCGAGGTATCTGTCTTTTTCACTATACTATGCCTTATTCGAAAATACTATCCAGCTTTGCTTCCAATGTCCCGTCCTTAGCGAGCGGCAGTGCATCATACTGGCGCAGATGATGTTTCTCAATCAGCTCCCCACCGTCAAAGCCAAGAATGAAGTGCAGGGCGATCTGATAGATGATCTCAGTCGGTGCAAGCCCATATACTTGATGCTCAAATATGTTCTGTAATCGCTGTGCTTCGTCAGGAAATGCCTGTTTCATGCCGTCGCTGTTGAACAGCCGCTTCACAATCTCTGCGATATACAGACCTGATTTCATGTACAGATCAGCAAAGGTCTTGCTCGGATCATCGAAACAGCCGGGATTTTCCTGCTCCAGCATATCGACCATCTGCTTCACGATACGCTTGGGCGTGAAAATCTGATTGGTCTTCTGTGGTGGGATGTAGTCGAAAATATCCTCTATATGCGACTCATCAAAGTAATTGCCCAACCGTGTACGCAATGCCAGGAATTCCTTAATGGAATCATCGAATACCACTGGATCAAAAAGCTTTCCGGGGTAGCGCTTTTCCTCGTCTGTATCTGAATCGGTATAAGAACCACCGTCCCGCAGGAAACGAAACTGGTCAAGCGTGATACTGGTCACTTCATAGAATACATCATCGGGGATGATCATATCGAAAGTGGAGAGTGTGGTCTCATCGTCGCCGTATGCCATCAGGAATGACGGGATCGTCCTTGCAAAGCCACGCAGATGGTCACGGACTGCCTCCTCGATGGTCTCCTTGATACGCTCACGCTTCGTGGTCTCGACAGTCTTTACGACTTTCTCACACAAAGTTGGCACAGTCTCCTCCAGCACATTGCTGACACGCTCCTTGAAAGCATCGGTCGCCTCCTGCACCAGTGTATCGAACTGTTCATTGACATCGGCAGCAGTTTGCCCTGTTTCACTCAGATGTGAAAGTGCGTCCTGCCGTTGTGCTTCCAGTGTTTTCTTCTGAATGGAATAATCTCCGTATTCCTGTGTAACAAGCCTGTCCGCTTTCTGTTCAAGTTGCTTTTGGAGCTTCTGTGCATCACGCTTTTTCAGGTCAGCGCCATAGGTATCATTTGTTACCTGCATCACAGGTGCAACAAGCTCTTTGCGGAACACATCTTGCAAATGGGATATCTGCTGATTCTCTGTCGATTCGGGGGCAGCAAGTATCTCCTCAGTCTTGCGCTCCAGCGTTTCAGAAATGTCGCTGTAGATCTTATCCCCGAACACATCCTGCGCCGTCCCGATGACAAATTCGTCCGAAAGCTCCACTTCGCCCTCATCATTGACAGACAGGTCTTCTCTCGTTTCAGGCGATACATCGACCAGATCACCCTCCGGTGCATTCGGCAGTGAGCTAATAATATCAACGACCTCTGGCGGTGCATTGAAGATATTGGCGATATTCTGGAACAGGAAATTCGACATGAAACCACGGCGGACAACTTCCAGAGAACGTATCTTTCTTGGAATGGACAGCACCTTTTCAGCGTCCAGCTCGATCATCTCGCCGTTTTCGTCCTCTCCGATGACCGGGAAGAAGTTGAGCAGTTCACGGACATTCTGCTTGCGCTGGTCGCTGTCGCCTTTACCGCCGGAAGTGCCACTGGACAGATCATTCGCAAATTCCTCGAAGATGATCAGCGTTCTTGCTGGATCGAAGTCAAATACATAGGCGTTTTTCTTCACATGAAGCACGCCGTTCTCCTGATAACGCCACGGATTCTGACTGCGAAAGGCTGCCTGCATATACAGCGATGGCGACTTTATATTGGAAAGCATAAGAACAGCCGTCCATTCGCGTATAGTTATGCCTGTAGTCAATTGTCCAACTGAGAGCGTGATAGTTTTTTCATGGTTGTTAATAGCGTCACGCACCTTATCATACGAATTTTGGCTCTCATCTTCCTCAGAAAGCCTGCCGTCACCTGCCGCAACAACTATCTCATACTCACCGAAAACAGGGTGAGCTTTAAGCTTTCTTGCCAGCGCCTTTGCACTTTGCACACGATCCAAAAGCCAAAATGTGTGTTTCAGCTCCCCACGAAGCTCAGGTGTAGAGAATGGGAATTTCTCCTGTGAGGTCAGTGCTTCCAGGAAACGGTCAACCGACTCCTCATACACAAAATCTCCGTTCGCCTTGACAGAGAAGAACAGATTCAGGTCAAAGGCATACTCCTCTGTCTCGCCCTCGATCTCAACGCCCTGCTGTAATTCCTCACGGATGATCTCGGACATCTGATAGGTGAACAGATTGAGCTGTGGCAGGTTCTCGTATGGGTTATTGCGCTCCGCATCATTCCAGCCTGCCTTTGCTTTCTGTTCGTCAGCGTATGTCCAGTTATAGATCGCATCGGACGGGAATTTATCATTTGCCAGCGCCTTGAACGGAGTACCCGACAGGTGCAGGGTGTGATTACGCTTGATCTGATGAAAAGCCACATCGGTCTTGGAAGTATCAATGCCCTCATGTGCTTCGTCAATGACCAGCAGTTCCCACTGCATATTGACAAGCTCTTTCAGCTTGTCATGCTGACCGCCGAAATACAGAGAGCCTTTCAGGTCTTGCAGGCTGACAAATTCGATGCAGTCTGCAAGTTCTTTCGTCAGGCTGTCGGTGTATTCCTCACGGGACATGACAAACGGCTTGCCTTTCAGGGCTGATACCTCGCTCACAAAGCGGAATCCCGATTCCGTGCCGATAAACTTGACAAAATCCTCATACCACGAATTTGCGATAGCAGGGCGGTTCGTCACGATCAGGATATTGCAGGCATAGTCGCCCTTGGTCGCCTGCAAGCGCTTGCAGAGGTCGTAGGTCGCAAGTGTTTTGCCGAAACGGGGCTTTGCATTCCAGAGAAATTCGCCCTTTTCGTGGCTCATAAAGTAGTCAAATGTCTGCGAGACCGCCTGCTCCTGCTCGGCACGGAGTTCATAGGCGATCGTTCCGACCGTATCCATAACGCCCTTGGTACGGCGGAATTTCGAGTACAGCGTGAAAGACTCATCGCCACTGATGCGGAACCACTCAGGCTGTTTCTTGTCGCCGTTCATCGGCTTCATGCGCTCAACGCCCTGCTTTTTGAGATAGGCGTGGAAATCGCTGTCACGAAAATATGTCCTGCCGTCGGCAAAAACAGCAATGTCGCTCCATTCGGTATGGTGCGGGATATGCGCCGTCTGTAACTGCTGACGAATGCGGTCTTCCACATCGTCCTGCTCGGTGTAGCCGATCTTCACCCAGCCGTCATGGTCGGAGATCGTGGGAGTGGTATAGCAATAACAGCGCGGCATCGCCGTTTTAGTCGTCTGAATGCTAATCTTTGCCATTTATTCCATCTCCTTTACATGGGTTTCTATGAAGTTTATCTCGTCAGGCGTTAAGCCATATTTCTTGTAGAGTTGCTGGTCGATATCTGATATTGATTTGCTCCAGTCTATGTCGCTGTCAGGGGTGAAGTCTTGGAGTGGGACGTATTTCCATGTCGGTTTTGCATTATTCTGTGTAACTTTCAATATTCCCAACATAGTTCTTGCAAATTTCGTTTTCACATATTTCAGTGTAGCTTCTGCTTCATCTCTTGAATCGGTTTCACCAATGGAGATAAATGTTTCCGTAAAGCCGCACAGTGGCACGCCGCACAGTGGCGTACTTAATACTTCACCTATTGCACCGCTTCCATTTGCTTTTGGTATCATTACTTTATACTTTAACAGATTTGGCACTTCTTTTACATAATCTCGCCTAAACCATTTGTAATATCCTGTCTCTTATCCACATCTG
>ERZ1027033.345-NODE-345-length-29211-cov-8.716456_pt1 | contig 29211 bp, 23 predicted proteins | sample MGYA00519444_ERZ1027033 | MGnify/ENA primary metagenome ERZ1027033 (study PRJEB26926, sample SAMN06164887) | human gut metagenome | biome: ENVO:00009003; feature: ENVO:2100002; material: ENVO:00002003 | host: Homo sapiens | place: USA | collected 2012 ...
CGTCGGCAGCGTCAGATGTGTATAAGAGACAGATATTTATATTATTGGTTGTTAGTGTGTTATACATCATATTTTTCCCTGTGGGGCCACTTTGCATAACTGCTCTGTATCTACTTTAACGGTATTTAACTTAATCTGAATATAAATTGTATAATTCATTGGTGTTTAATGAATATATATTTAGTTGTTTAACAATTTAACTCATGTACTTTGCATTGCGGACAGGCTTTGTCTGCACTCCCCTACTGTTTTTACAAAAATATAAATCAACAGGGATTACGCTTGTTGTTGATTTACATTTGTAATTACAATTGGAAAATACCCTCTCTTTTGGTATTTACAAATGTAAATACCATACCCTTTTTCGATAAAAAATTCGATTTTCCCCGGTATTCCCGGTAACAGCAAGTGCTTTTTTGAAAAACTCCTGCTCTCCGCAAATATTATGTTAAATAAAAAGAATGCGGATAGTGTTAATAACCCACTATCCGCTTATAATATAAGTAATTATATTTTTGTAAACAGCTCCTTATCCGAAGAGTTTTGCTGCAATTTCCCGGAACTCTTCCGGCGTCAATTTGAGCTTTTCGCGGTGGAAATCCACGTCGTTTTCGCTCTGTATGGGGATCAGATGGATGTGTGCATGCGGTACTTCGAGCCCTAAAACGACCACTGCGACCCTCTTGCAGGCTATTTCCTGCTTTATTTTGGCCGCGACCCTTTTGGCGAAGAGCATCATGCCGGCCAATGTCTTGTCGTCGAGGTCGAAAATGTAGTCCACTTCCATTTTGGGTACCACCAGCGTGTGCCCTTTGGTCAGCGGGTTGATGTCGAGGAATGCGTAATAGTTTTCGTCTTCGGCGACCTTGTACGAAGGGATTTCGCCGGCAATGATGCGTGAAAAGATGGATGCCATATCTTCGTTATTTAGGATTACTGTTTTTTCTCGTTGTTTCAGCCGCCTATTGGCCACTCCTAAAACGGCTTTTTCCCGGCCATGAGCCGCCTGTGGTTGACGATGCCGAGCGCAATGTTGGCATATCCGGCGAGTAATACCACGACGGTTATCCAACTGAACATGTCCGTCTCCGTCCATAACAGGATAACCCATACCCCGGCAAGAATGCTCCAGATGCCGAGCAGGTAGTATTGCAGTTTCAACTTCCGTTTTAATTTTTCGGGGGCATAAACGCTCGCCCGCCATTTTGCTTCTTCGGGTGTCATCGTTCGGATATTTTTTCGCCTCTTCGGGTAGTAGTGCGGATCATTCGCTTCCCCGGGGGCATCGTGCAAATCTTCCGTCAGGCCGTTATTCGTCGAATTTGGGCTTGAGTATCTCCGAATATACGACGGCCTTGCGCAGGTCGAAATCCTCGGTTATTTCGGCTAAAACACCCTCCTGCACGTCGTCATGCACTGTGTGGGGATGCTCCGCCGCTGCCATGCGGCCTTTTTTCGTGCTGTCACGCATGCTCTGATGTGCGTGATGCTCGAAATCGGCTGTCGGGGCTGTATCTTCGAATCCTGCCGACGGTGCTATCGTCGACCTGGTGGTCGTTGTCATGGCCGGCTGTATCGCCTCCTGGGCGTGCGTACCGGCCTCCGCCGCAGGTTGCGGGGCCGAGGCCTGGTCCCATGACGGCCATGCTTCGCTTTCGGCGTGCCTGCCGGCCTGTCGCGCCTGTTTCTTCGCCTGTTTGCGGCTCTGCGATACCACGTTGAATATCATGGCCGCGGCGATCACTACGATCCATATTACGGTCGAGAAGTCTTTCATATCAGCTCAGGGTTCGTTTGACACTTTCTATACCTTTTATCTTGCGCAGCTTGTCCATCACATCGTTCAGGCCCTCCGCATCCTTCACATAAAGGCTTATGCTGCCCTCGAAGATGCCGTCGTGGCTGTGGATGCTCACTTCGCGGATGTTGATGCTGAAATCGCCGCTCACGACCTTTGCCAGGTCGAGCAGGATCCCCATGCGGTCGATGCCGCGTAACTCGATGGTGACCAGGTACGACATGGCCTTGTGCTGCGACCATTTGATTTCGTCCTTGACGATGTTCTTGCCGAATTGCGCTGCGAGCCTGTCCAGCTCGTCGCAATTGGCTTTGTGTACGATGATGTTGCCCGTCGCCGGGTCGTGGTAGCCCACGACCTTATCGCCGGGGATCGGTTTGCAGCACTCCGCGATTTCGAACTGGGGTTCCGCCGCCGCTTCTTTTTCCGGTGCGGTTTCGCCCGGTGCGGTGGTGTCGTCGCCGTCTTCCTCCTCCTTCTTGTTGATGAACAGCGTCCAGAATTTGAGGATTTTGCTTTTGGAGTTGACCTTCAGGACTTTTTCGAGGTTGTCGAGGTTGACGATCCCCGCCCCGATCTTGCTGTACAGTTCCTCCTTGTTGTTACTCTCGTAGATGGGTACTATTTTGCGCAGGACGCGGCCGCTGAGCTTGATATTGAGCGACTTCATCTTCTCGTCGAGCATCTGCATACCCCGCTCGATGTTGTTCTGCCGTTCGCGTTTGAGGAAACTCTTGATTGACTGCTTGGCTTTGGCCGTAGTTACGATCTCCAGCCATTCGGGCTTGGGACGCGCATTGTCGGCCGTGATGATCTCGATCTGGTCGCCGCTGTTGATCTGCGTGGTGATCGGTTCGAGTTTGTGGTTGATCTTGGCGCTGATGGCGCTGTTGCCGATCTTCGAATGGATGTCGTACGCAAAGTCGAGCGCTGTGGCGCCAAACGGCATTTTCCGGGCTTCTCCCTTGGGTGTAAACACCACTATTTCCGATGTATACAGCGACAACTTGAAGTTATCCAGGAAGTCGACGGCATTCTCTGTCGGACTGTTCAGTGCCGAGCGTATCTGCTTCAGCCACTTGTCGAATTCGTCCTCGTCCTGCGAGATGGTCGCATGCTTGTATTTCCAGTGCGCGGCGAATCCCCTTTCGGCGATGTCCTCCATGCGCTGGGTGCGGATCTGCACCTCGACCCAAACGCCGTCCGGGCCCATCACGGTCGAATGCAGCGCCTCGTAGCCATTGGCTTTGGGCATCGAAATCCAGTCGCGCAGCCGGTCGGGTTTCGGTGTGTAGATATCCGTGATGGTGGAATATACCTGCCAGCATTGGGTCTTTTCCGAGGGGAACGGCAGCGGCTTGAACACGATGCGGATGGCAAACAGGTCGTATATCTCCTCGAAGGGGATCTGTTTGCGCTGCATCTTGCTCCATATCGAGTAGACGCTCTTCACCCGCCCCGAGATTTCGTAGTTGATGTTGTCGCGGTTGAGCCCCGCGATGATCGGGGCGTTGAACTTGCTGATGAACTCCTGGCGCGACGCCTCGGTTTCATTGAGCTTCTGTGTGATCTCGGCGTATTGCTGCGGGAACCGGTACTTCATGCAGAGGTCTTCCAGTTCGCTTTTGATCGAATAAAGCCCCAGCCGATATGCCAGCGGTGCGAAGAGGTAGATCGTTTCGCCCGTGATCTTGATCTGTTTGTTCATCGGCATCGCTCCCAGCGTGCGCATGTTGTGCAGGCGGTCGGCGATTTTGATGAGGATGACCCGCACGTCGTCCGAGAGGGTCAGCAACACCTTGCGGAAATATTCGGCCTGTTCCGAGGTTTCGGCGTTGAACACGCCCGACATCTTGGTCAGCCCGTCGACCATCGAGGCGATTTTCGGCCCGAAGATGCGTTCCATGTCTTCCACGGTGTATTCCGTGTCCTCCACGACGTCGTGCAGCAATGCCGCCACGACCGATTTCACGCCCAGTCCGATCTCCTCGATGACGATCTTGGCTACTGCAATAGGATGCAGGAGGTATGGCTCGCCGGAGCGGCGCCTTACCCCCTGATGTGCCTCCTTGGCCAGGAAAAATGCCCTTTTTATGAAATTCCAGTCCTCGTCGTTCTTACATATCTTGGTGCACGAGAGGAGCAGGTCGTCCCACTTTTCCTTGATTATAACTTCATCCTCGGCAGTATAATCCATACCTTATTGTTTAGGTGCCTTCATGGCCTCGCGTACCTTGGCCTCGATTTCGTTGCGGAGCCCGTCGTCGTTTTTCAGCAGCTCCTTCACGGCGTCGCGTCCCTGGCCGATCTTGCGGTCGCCGTACGAGAACCACGAGCCGGCTTTCTTGACCACGCCGTAGTCGACGCCCAGGTCGACGATCTCGCCGATCTTCGAGATACCCTCGCCGAACATGATGTCGAATTCCGCACGTTTGAACGGAGGCGCCACCTTGTTCTTCACGACCTTCACCTTGGTGCGTGTTCCCAACTGTTCCTCGCCGTCCTTGATGACCGACATGCGGCGGATGTCGATGCGCACGCTGGCGTAGAATTTCAGAGCATTGCCGCCCGTCGTGGTCTCGGGATTACCGTAGACGACACCGATTTTGTCGCGCAGCTGGTTGATGAAGATGCAGACCGTCTTGGTCTTCGAGATGCTCGACGTCAGCTTGCGCAGCGCCTGCGACATCAGGCGGGCCTGGAGGCCCATCTTCGAGTCGCCCATCTCGCCTTCGATCTCGGCCTTGGGGGTCAGCGCCGCCACCGAGTCGATGACGATGATGTCGATCGCGCTCGACCGGATCAGCGAATCGGCGATTTCGAGCGCCTGCTCGCCGTTGTCGGGCTGCGATATGAGCAGGTTGTCGACGTCCACGCCCAATTTCTGTGCGTAGAAGCTGTCGAAAGCGTGCTCGGCGTCGATGAACGCCGCGATGCCGCCGGCTTTCTGCGCCTCGGCGATGGCGTGGATCGCCAGGGTCGTCTTACCCGACGACTCGGGGCCGTAGATCTCCACGACGCGGCCTTTGGGATAGCCGCCCACACCCAACGCCATGTCGAGCGTGATCGAACCCGTCGGGATGACCGGTACGTCGTTCACCTCCTGCGAGTTCATGCGCATGATCGAGCCCTTGCCGAAGTCCTTTTCTATTTTTTCCATCACTGCGTTAAGCACTTTGAGCTTATCCGCATTTACCTGTACTTTTTCTGCCATTTTTGTGTAGTTCCTTGTTATTTGAATTTTTTATCGTCTTTGTTGCCGCATCCTGTCCAGGGCTTTCATCTGGTCGGTGCGCTTGTCGGCTTTCGTGCCGCGCGGCATCGGGAAGCTGATTATCCGGGCGTCCAGCAACCGATCCTGGAAGGGGCTCCAGTTGTTGACCGACGTGTTGCCTATTCCCCAAAGCCCGGTTCGCCTGTTCAGGTCGTGCGGGTATTTCTGCCGGGATCGGATCAGGGACTCCTCCTGTTGCGCAGCCCGTTCTTGCATGGCGCGGTGGAGTTTGCGGCGTGCGCGCAGGTAGGGGTTCACCTCCTCTTGCAGCCACTGGAGCCCGAACTCTTCCGGGGGAAGCATCCGCAGCGAGCTTGCGGCGGCATGCGCCTTGGCCGAAAACTCGGCCGGAAGTTCTGTCGCGGGCACGCCCGGGAGGCCTGTTGCGAATTGCGCCGGCTGTTTCCGCCCCGGCTCCGCCGCGGATTCCCGTGCGGGGCTTTGCGCAAGCTCATGCCCGAGTGCTGCCGGCCGCCCTTGTGCCGGAAGCTGCAAGGTGCCCAAGAGGCTGCCTGCCGCAAGTAGTATGCCCGCAAAGAATTTCATGCCTGTCGTCGGTTGGTGCCGTCCTATTTGTAAGCGTCCAGGATTTGCCGGTAGTGGTTTGCGGTGTCGACCTTGGTGAATACCTTTTCGATCCGCCCCTCGGCGTCGATGACGAACGTCGTGCGCAGTACGCCCATGTATTTGCGGCCGTACATCGACTTTTCGGCCCAGACCCCGTAAGCTTCGCAGACGCTGTGGTCGGTGTCGGCGAGCAGCGTGAAATTCAGGTCGTGCTTGGCACAGAAGTTCCGGTGCGATTTTTCGCTGTCGGGGCTTACGCCGATGATCCGGAATCCCATGCGGGCGAGTTCTGCCCTGCCGTCGCGCAGGCTCTTGGCTTCGAGCGTGCACCCCGAGGTGTTGTCCTTGGGGTAGAAATAGAGTATCGTGCGTTGTCCCTTCAGGTCGGCCAGCGTCAGCGCCGTACCGTCCTGGGTTGTGGACTTGAAATCCGGGGCCATATCCCCCGCCTGTAACTGTGTCATACGTTTCCGAAAAAAAAGGTTTGTTTTCGCAAAAATAGTGCAGACCCTGCGCTGTGCCCCGTTTCCGGGGCAAGGCCCGGGCAGTGCCTATTTTGGGTAAAGATAGGAATTTTCCGCGGATTTTCACCCTTCCGGGCCTACTTTTTTGTTGCTCTGCCGCGTACGCCGCGCGCCGTTCAATCCCACATGTAGGTCACCTCGATCTGTTCGTTGAACTCTTCCTGCGTGGTGTTGAGTTTCTTGTGGCACGCCGGGCAGCGGATCGCCGTTTCGGTTTCGACATATTCGCCGCATCCCACGCACACCGGCAGTACGCCGTAGCCCGGTTGCATGTGGTGCTCGAACTGCGCTCCGCAGTGTCTGCACCTGATTTTGTAAGCTGTTCCCATAATCGTTTTCTTTTAGGTTCACGGTACAAAGGAACGGCTCTGTAGTGACAACTTGTGACACAGAATTAAAAAAACGCATGTTTCACCAAAAAACATGCGTTTTTTTGCCGGAATCCCCGGGGTCAGTGAGCGTGTTCGGCCTCCATGGCTTCCTGCTGGGTCTTGTGTACCGTGCCGTGGGGGTGCTCCGCCGGGGCGTAGATCGAATAGAGTTTCAGCGGCTTGTCGCCTTTGTTGACGATGTTGTGCCACTTCCCGGCCGGGACGAAGATCGCATAGTCGTCCTCCACGTCGCGTACGAAGTCGAGCTTGTCCTGGCTGTCGCCCATCAGCACCTGTGCCATACCCTCCTCGATGCGCAGGAACTGGTCGATGCCCATGTGCTGCTCCAACCCTACGTCCCCGCCTACGGGAATCGTCATCAGCGTGACTTGCAGATTGTTGCCCGTCCATAGCACCGTTCTGAAGTCCTCGTTCCCGAGCGTGTAGCTTTCGATGTTCAGGACGGTCGGTTCCGCCCCGTAATCCTGCAGTACGACGGCCGCTGCTGTCGGCAGCGTCCCTGTCGTTTCGGGTGCCTGGCGGCAGCAGGAACCTGCCGCTAATGCCATACAGAGCATTCCCAGCGTTGTGATCGTGTTTATTTTCATGATGTTCGATGTTTTGTGTGTAATACAAATATAACAAAAAAACTTATTGCAACTTGTTTGCCGCGATATAATCGCGGAGATAGGTGGTCAGTTCCGGCGAGTCGACGATGCGGATGTCGTCCAGCAGCCCGACGGCGAAGCGTCCTACCCCGGCGAACCCGGCTACCTGGGTGTCGAGCAGCCAGCGGCCCTTGCCCGCTGGCCGGACGTCGCGTTCGGCCAGCGGGTATTCCTCGCACAACAGGTTGTAAGCCAGCAGTCCCAGCTCCAGCTGCACCCGGTGGCGTGCGCCGCCGTGCATGCGGAAAACGTCGATGAAACCTTCGCGGTGCTCCGCTTCGTGCTTCCATGCCTCCCCGGTAAGCTCCACCGACCCGATGCGCGAGGTTTTGAATAGCTTGCATGCCCCGGCCTCCGGATCGTAGCACCACACCTGTACGTAGTTGGTCGTAAAGGCGAAGGGCTCCACGCGGCGGTCGCGGACTTCCCCGCCGTGCGGCGACTGGTAGCTGTGCAGTACGGCCTGCTGTTGCCGGTCGATGGCCTCGATGAGCGTCCGGATGTTCGGGGCGTTCTTGCCGCGCACGACCGTGTCGGCCAGCGTCTTGTTGTCGTAAACCGAGTAGAGCTTGCGTTTGAGATTCTGTTTCAGCAGGTTCGTGTCGTCGATGTTTTCGATGGCGCTCTTGAGGATCACGGCCTCTTCTTCGGTGAAATGCACGAGCTGCGAGATGTCGCGGAAGTGCGGCGATTCCTTGTCGAGGCGGATGCAGTCGCCCGCCTTTTTGATGACGAAACCCGCCTCGCGGAAGGTGTCTATGTAGCGGTAGATGGTGCGGCGCGACATCTGGAGCCGTTCGGCCAGCTGGTCGACGTTGTAGGTGGTGTTCGCCGTGAGCAGCTTCATCAGCCGCAGCAGGCGTTCGAGTTTGGGTTGGTCCATGTATTGCGTATTCAATGATTTCAAAGCTGTTCCTTCCGGGATTGCCGGTGCGTATGGTCTGCTCCGCAGGCGGCGCAGCGTCCCGTGTGGACGCAGAACGTGCCGCCGCACGACGGACAGCTCCATTTTGTCCGTTCGCGATCCAGGAATGCCGTCATTCCCTCTTTGCGGATGAACGCCAGGTTCTCCATCGGCGATTCGCTCAGCGGATAATCGTTCGTATACCGGTTTTCCCGCTCCATCGTTTCTGTGCAGGGGTATTGCGGACATTCATCGCAGAAACCGCCGGGTAGCGTTTTGCGGATCGTGCAGGTTGCGATCTTACACTGCGAAGAACAGAATTCCGGTTTCGTGTCGTCGGGGCCCCAACATCCGGTGCAGGGGCTCTCTTCCCGCAGGGCCCCGATGCAAACGCTGCAATCGAGGCCGCACGGGGCGATCATTTTTGCGTGATAATCCATTCCATTCCTGTTTTAAAGGCCGAGACGACTGCCGCCGGCCTTGCAATATACGAAAAAAGTCGTGACGGATAATGTCACGACCTCCTGTTTGTCGATACGGTGTGTTTACCCTAATGCGCAAGCACTTTCTTTTCGATCTCCTCGACCTGCCGGCGGAACGCCTTGTCGGTTTCGATCAGGTTCGATACGGCCTTGCACGAGTGGAGCACCGTGGCGTGGTTGCGGCCTCCGATGGCGGCCCCGATGGTCGTGAGCGGCGCCTTGGTGTGCTGTTTGGCGAGGTACATGGCGATCTGCCGTGCCTGGGCGATCTCGCGCGTCCGCTCCGTGGAGTTGAAGCGTGCGAAATCGAGGTTCAGGTATTCGCACACCACTTCGATGATGTGGTCGAGCGTGATCTCCTTCTGGTAGAGCTGCACGTAGACCTTCAGGATCTCCTTGGCCAGCGACGTGGTGATCTTGCGCCCGAGGAACGAGGCGTTGGCCACCAGCGACGAGAGCGCCCCCTCGATCTCGCGCACGTTGGCCGAGATGTTGTCCGCCAGGTAGGCCACCACGTCGTCCGAAATCTGCGCCCCGAACTTCTGCGCCTTTACGCGGATGATCTTGAGCTTCGTGTCGTAGTCGGGCGTGTTGAGCTGTGCCGACAATCCCCACTTGAAGCGCGTCAGCAGGCGCTGTTCGATGTCTTTCAGCTCCACGGGCGGCTTGTCCGAGGTGAGGATCAGCTGTTTGCCCGCCAGTTGCAGATGGTTGAAGATGTTGAAGAACGCATTCTGCGTACCCGTCTTCCCGGTCAGTTCCTGGATGTCGTCGATGATCAGTACGTCGATCATCTGGTAGAAATGGATGAAATCGGGGATTTCGCCGTTCTTGTACGCGGTCTGGAACTGCGCCTGGAATTTGTTCATCGAGACATACAGCACCTGCAACTCGGGATGGCGCTGGCGTACCTCGTGGCCGATGGCCTGTACGATGTGCGTCTTGCCCAGTCCCGAATCCCCATATATATATAGGGGGTTGAAGGGGTTGTTGCCCGGGTTTACGGCGACGGACATGCCCGCCGAACGTGCCAGGCGGTTGCATTCGCCCTCGATGAAGGTCGCGAACGTGAGCCCCGGATTCAGCTGCGGGTCTATGATTATCTTCTTGAGCCCCGGAATTACGAAGGGATTCTTTATATTTGCGGTGTTGGTCTGCGTGTTGAAACGCGAGATGGCCGTGGTGTCGGCATCGGCGGTAACGGGTACGGCCGGGGGTGTCGAACGCGGCACAGCATAGTGCAGCCGGGTCTGCTGTCCGTAGAGCTGCGAGATGATCGGGCGCAGGAACGGGATGTAGTTCTTTTCGATCTGGTGTACGTAGCTCTCGTTGGGAACACGCAGGCGCAGGTTGGTGCCGTCGAATTCGAGCGGTACGATCGGCTGGAACCACTTCACGAACTCCTCTTCGGAGGTCTGTGCCTTGATTCGGTCAAGGCAGTTCTGCCACATATCGCTATATGTCTGCGTGTTGTTTAACATGATAAGGGTTGCACTGTTTTTGATGTGACAAAGTTGTGAATAATTTTGCAAAAAGATTTCCGAAAAGGTGTTGTATTTTCACTTTTTTTATATATAGAAAAACAACGGTTTCCGGACATCCAATTTTAACTCCCTGATATTGAATAATAGAAATAAATTTCGTATATTTGCATATCAATTTTTTAGGCAGTCCTATAATCAAATTATAAATAAAACCAATAAACTTATGGCTAACGAACTGGAACAATTGGTGCTGAAAAAAGCGCAGGCATGGCTTGACGGCCACTACGACGAAGCTACCAAAAAGCAGGTTAAATACCTGATGGATAACGATATGCAAGAACTCGTCGAGAGTTTCTACAAAGACCTCGAATTCGGTACGGGCGGCTTGCGCGGCATCATGGGCGTGGGTACCAACCGCATGAACGTCTACACGGTGGGGGCTGCTACACAGGGGCTTTCGAACTATCTCAAGAAGAACTTCGCGGGCGAGCAGATCCGGGTTGCGATCGGCCACGACAGCCGCAATAATTCACGCATGTTCGCCGAGCATGTGGCCGATATTTTCGCCTCGAACGGATTCACCGTTTTCCTGTTCGATTCGCTGCGCCCGACGCCCGAACTGAGCTTCGCCATCCGCGAGCTGAAATGCCATTCGGGCGTGGTCGTGACCGCCTCGCACAACCCCAAGGAGTACAACGGTTACAAGGCCTACTGGACGGACGGCGCGCAGGTCACCGAGCCGCACGACAAGAATATCATCGCCGAGGTGGAGAAGATCACCGACGTGGACATGATACTCACGGGTAAGAATCCCGAAAACATCACGATCCTCGACGAGAAATTCGACGAGATCTATTTAAATAAGGTGCACGAATTGTCGCTCTCGCCCGAAAGCGTGAAGAAGCACCGTGACATGAAGATCGTCTACTCCCCGATGCACGGCGCAGGCGTCCGCCTGGTGCCCGCGTCGTTGCGTAAATTCGGCTTCACGAACATCATCATGGTGAAGGAGCAGGCCGTCATCGACGGGAACTTCCCCACCGTCGAGTCGCCCAACCCCGAGGAGCGCAAGACCATGTCGATGGCCATCGACCTCGCGGCCAGGGAGGGGGCCGACCTCGTTCTGGCTACCGATCCCGACTCCGACCGTATCGGCGTGGCCCTGCGCAACAAGAAGGGCGAGTACGTACTGCTGAACGGCAACCAGACGTTGGTGCTGCTGATGAGCTACCAGCTGACCCGCTGGGCCGAGCGCGGCGAGCTGGACGGGAACCAGTACGTCGTGAAGACCATCGTCACCTCGCAGATGGCCAATGCCGTGGCCGACCATTTCAAGGTGAAATGCTACGACTGCCTCACGGGATTCAAGTATATCGCCAAGATCATCCGCGAGAACGAAGGCAAGGCCAAGTACATCGGCGGCGGCGAAGAGTCGTTCGGCTACCTTGCCGGCGATTACGTGCGTGACAAGGATGCCGTGTCGGCCTGCTCGCTGGCTGCCGAAGCCGCCGCATGGGCCATGGATACGATGGGTCTGACGCTCTACGAGTGGCTGCAGGAGCTTTACGTGAAATACGGTTTCTACCGCGAGGGACTCGTGTCGGTCGTCCGCAAGGGCAAGGAGGGGGCCGAACTGATCCAGAAGATGATGGTCGAATTCCGCGCGAACCCGCCCAAGACGATCCTGGGATCGCCCGTTGTGAAGATCAACGATTTTCTTACGCTCGAAACGACCGACGTGAAGAGCGGCGCCATGACCCCCATCGTGCAGGATCGCAGCAACGTGCTCCAGTGGTTCACCGAGGACGGCACGGCCGTGTCGGTGCGTCCGTCGGGCACGGAGCCTAAGATCAAGTTCTATTTCGGTGTGAAGGCTCCCCTGGCGTCGGTTGCCGATTTCGACCGGGTGCAGGCCGAGCTCGACGCCAAGATCGAGGGCATCAAGAAAGACCTCAAGCTGGAGTAGCCGCGCTACCCTGCTGCATAAGGCCCCGGCAATTTTGCCGGGGCTTTTTCATGGCCGTTTCCAACTAATCTCAGGCCGTTATTTGCCCCGAAAATTTGTATTTCTAAATTTTTAGTTTTATTTTTACTAAAATTTTAGTAGCATAAAGAGACAGTAGCATGAAAAACCTGTTTATCCGGCTGGTCGCCCTGTTGGGCGCTGCGATGGCCGTACATGGCGTGTCGGCGCAGGAGCCGCAGAAGCACGAGGCGGAGCTGCGCTTCGACCAGGCGCAGCGCGAGGAGCTTGCCGATGAGCCCTCCCCCGCCGTTACGGCCGGTTTTGCCGCCGCAGGCCGCCCCTTTGCCTATAAACTCAACCGCAAACGCACTTCGGAGGCCGTGGCTTACGACGCCGTGACCTTGTGGAACGTCCGCAAGGTCAAGATCCGGGATCGCCGCATGAAACTTTCCGACTCTACCCGGCGTGAAAAGGTGCGGCTGCTGAAATTTTTTATCGAGCGCGACCGGAAAAAGGGCGCCCGTCCGCACCTGCTGGGCAATGTCGCGGGATATACCTGGTCAAACGCTGTTTATGACGAAGCCGCGCGTACATGGCGCACGGTGCCGAAGCACATTGCGACCTATACCTTGCGGGACGAGTACGATTCGGTACGCCGCAGCGGCGGCGATGTGTCCATGTTCAAGGTGCCCGAGGAGCTGTGGCGCCGATTGTCCCCTAAAGCCGTCTATGTGCTCGACGGCGTACGTGTCCCGGGCAGCGTCTTCCAGTTTATCGACGGGCTGTTCCTGCGCACGCTCGAAGTCCATACCGACCGCGGGACAATGGCACGGTACGATACCGACCAGGGGGTTGTCATCGGGGATGTATACCCCGACCGGATACCCCTGGTGGTCTTCTGCGGCCGGCCCTCGACGATCGGGGCGTGGCTGAAAATCTGCCATACCGGCGCTTTTTCGGTGGATGCAGCAGTGCCCATGCGCTATTTCTACATGCTGCCCGTCGAGGCCGTGCAAATCTACGGGCTGGCGGGTAAATACGGTGCGATCTGCGTCGAGTTGGCTGAATAGCCCCGGGGCTGCCCTTCGCCCGATACCCTGTCCGCATTGCATTGCGGGCAGTTTTTTTATTTTCCGGCAAAATAATTAAAAAAATAGTTGTATAACTAAAATATTAGTTTTATCTTCGTTGCAGGTAAATCAACTAAAAGTGTAGTTATGACAGGAATAGTAAAGAACCGACCGCAGGAACTGACCCGTGCCGAACTGGAGATCATGCAGGTATTGTGGAACAGGGGCGCCGCCGTCGTACACGGCATCCTCGACGAGATGGACGAACCCAAACCTGCCTACAATACCGTTTCGACCATCGTCCGCATTCTCGAAAAAAAGGGCTTCGTCGCACACAAGGCCTATGGCAAGACCCATGAATACTACCCCGTCGTCTCGAAGGACGACTATGCGCGCCGCTATATGGACACCGTGCTGAATAATTTTTTCGGCGGTTCCGTCAGCCGGCTGGTGTCGTTCTTCTCCGAACACAAGGCCATTTCGCTGGAGGAGACCGACGCCATTCTGGACATGCTCAAAAACCGCAAGTGATGAAATCCCCCGCCCTGTACCTACTCGAAGTGTTCTTTTGCAGCGGTATGCTGCTGGCATTCTACCGGCTGCTGCTCGTCCGCAAAGTCTCTTTCGCGGCCTGTCGCCGTTACCTCGTGGCGGCAATGCTGCTTTCGGCGGCGATCCCCGCGCTCGATATCCCCCTCTACCCCGCCCGTACGGAGACCGATCCGCTGCCGCTGGTTGCCTCACAGGCCGTCCCGCCTGCCGAAGAACCTTTCGTCGCGGAGGCAGGTCAGCCGGCCGCCGTCGTGCGCACGACGGCCCCTGCCACCGACTGGGGACGCGTGGCACGCATCGCCGTGGCCGCATTGTACCTGCTGACCGTCGCGGTGTCGCTTGCGATCCTTGCCGTGCGCATCCTCGGGATCAGACGTCTGCGCCGCCGTTCGCGGATCACCGATTGCGGCGCATATGCCGTGGCGGAGAATCCTCGCGTCGGGACGCCCTTTTCGTTTCTGCGGACGGTATTTCTGGGCGAGGGTTACGAAGGCCGCCGCCGCGAGATCGTGGTCTGCCACGAGGCGAGCCATGTGCGCCACCGCCACTCCGCCGAACGCATCGCGCTCGAACTGGTGTGCAGCGTCTTCTGGTTCAATCCCTTTGTCTGGATCGCCGGGTGCTGGCTTTCGGAGGTGCAGGAGTGGGAGGCCGACCGCGACGTGCTCGATGCGGGGTACGGCCTCACGGAATACAGGACGATCATTTTCCGTCAACTCTTCGGTTATAATCCGGATATAGCCTGCGGGTTGAATCATTCTCTCACTAAAAACCGATTTGCCATGATGACACAATTCACGAAGCACCGGTTCGCATTCGTGCGCTTCGGTGCGGCCATCCCCGTGGTGGCCGGGATGATGATGCTTTGCAGCTTTACGACCAAGACCTCCGGATCTTCCGAGCCGGGCACTGCCTCCCGTATCCATATCTCCGCCGACGGGACGGTGACGTTCAACGGGCGTCCCGTATCCATCGACCGACTGGCGGGCTATGTCGCGGCCGAACGTGCCAAACTTCCCGAGTCCGACCGTGCGGACATGCAGGTGCTCCTGACGTCCGACGCATCCGGCAGCCCTGCTGCCCTCGTCGGCAAGACCGTGACCTTCGGTGCCGCGGGGCAACTGGAGGTGCTCCGCTCTGACAGGGCCTATCCGTCGGATGTCCGGACAATGATATTCGCCGGTAACGTACAAGCCCGCTTCCGGGATGAAACGCCCGACCCGGCCTTGAAAGATGTGCTTACGGAAATACGCTGCGACAGCCTGGTCGTGAACCCTGCCGGCCGGAACTTCGAGTGCTTCGATGCCGGTTTCAGCAATGCTTCCATGCTTTCCTTCGGTAAATGGTATCGTTTCCTGGCCGGCGATTCCGGCCTCGGCTGGAGCCGCGAGATGGAAAATGTTATGGAAACATCGCTGAATACCGCCCTGATACAGGTATTGCCCGATGGCAATATCCTGCTGAACGGAGGCCCCGTATCCGTTGCCGAGCTGGAGCCGAAGCTCGTGGCTTGGCGCGGCGACCGTTCGCCCGCCGATGTCGGGGCCTGGATTATAGCAGGGAAAGAGGCGAAAATGGGCGTTGTGACCGACATAAAACAAGCCTTGCGTGCTGCCAATATCCTGCGGGTCATGTATAACGGAACCGATGAGCGCATGGTTATGCGCATGCTGCCGCCCCGCTCCGCTTCTTCCCCGGGCGTAAATGTGGTTGCCGACGTGCTGGCGGTCGTGCCCGGCAATGCCGCGGCGGAAGATAGCTCTACGGTACGGTCTGAGATCCGGGTCAAGGAGCGCAATGTTTTTCTGGTGCTGCTAAACGGGAACGGGAAGATGATGGTCGGGACGGCTGACGTATTGGAGATCATCGACCCCCGTGAGCTCACGGCGCGCGTCGGGGCGTTTGTACGCAATGTGTCCGACGACCCCGGGCTGGCCGAGAAGGTGGTGACGGAATTCGACCTACCGGGCGGCGGGAAGATGGAATACCCCGTGAGCCAGGGGATCGTATCGTTGCAGACGGCGAGCGACACCCCGTTCGACAGTTATCTCGATGTTCAGAACCGCATTGCGCAGGCATTCGACGATATCCGTACCCACTTGGCGCAGCGGCAGTTCGGGAAGCCTTACGGAGAGCTTTCCGATGCCCAGCGCCAGGTGGTCATGCGGGCCGTCCCGCTGAAGATTTCCGAAGCCGAACCCCACGTTTCCCGATAGTCGAACACCCTGCCGACGCCCGTTGGCAGTTGGCCGGTGTCCGGTATCCGGCACCCCGGATCGCCGCCTCAGACCGCTTTCCGTCCTCCGTTATTCCGGATCGTCACCCCAGGCCGACGCCCGCCGGCGCACGGCTGACAACGGTCGGTTTACCGATTTACCATAAGCGGACACCCCGTACGGAGGCCTTGGCCCTGTGCGGGGTGTTTTGTGCCGCGGTGCGGTGCAGTTGTGGTTTCGGAACGGCCCCTGACGGGGCGGGCAGTTTTCAGGTCGGTTCTCCGGAACCGTCACCCGGGATTGGTTCTCCGGGGTCGGATCGTCCTATTTTTTGTGGCTGACACTTCGGGACGACCCGTTGCGGCGGTTTCCCGTGAAGAGTTCGGTGCGGCTCGCCGGGGGCTATTCTCCGGAGTCGAATCGTCCTATTTTTTGTGGCAGATATTTTGGAGCGACCCCTTCGGCCGTTTGCGGGGGCAGGCGGCTTTTCGGGATCAGAGCTTCGGATTGTGCAGGTGCCGCTCTTTGTCGCGCGAGGTTTTCTTGGCGAAATTCGCTTCCACTGCTGCCGTGAGGTCTACACCCGTCTGGTTCGCAAGGCATACCAATACCCATAGTACATCGGCCATTTCGTCGGCGAGGTTGCATTTCTCCCCCTCCTTGAACGACTGGTCGCCGTATTTGCGTGCCATGATGCGTGCCAGCTCCCCCACCTCTTCGGTGAGCACGGCCATATTCGTCAACTCGCTGAAGTAGCGCACGCCGTACTGCCTGATCCATGCGTCTACCCGTTGCTGCAATTCGCTCAGTTCCATCGTTGCTGATTTTTCCCGAAAGGTACGAAAAAATCCCGCTCCCCGATATGCGGCGGAGCGGGAAACAGAAACAAACCCGTATTTCTTGCTACTGTTTTTTCAGCACGATGTTGGCGTTGAATGCTTTGGCACGTCCCGTCACGAAATCGCGGTATTGGCCGAACATTCCGCGGGGATAGGTTCCGGCGTGTATGCGTGTGCGCTGTTCGATGTTTATCAGCCCCTTTTCGACTTCGACTTTCAGCGAGTAGCTGCCGAACGGCTCCGTGACGCTGCATGGTTTGGGGTGGGCTTCGACCTGCATGTTTTCGGGTACCCGGATCCTGACGGTGGTGATGTCCGAATAGCCCATCCCGAGGTAAATGTCGTGGTGTCGCTCCTTGTCGCGGTACTGCGGCAGGTTCGTGAACGGCGTCTGGGGCACGAAGCAGCGGTTACCCGTGATGTTGAAATATTTGGGCGACCCGATCACGTAGCCTACCTCGATCGACGGCAGCGCTTCCTTGCGTTCGTCGCAGGTGATCCCGGTCACCTTCACCATCGGGATTTTCAGCTCGCCGAGCAGGTAATCGGTGCGTTTCCTCTCATCCATTTTCGGGAATTCCATCAACTGTTCATACTGTCCCGCCTCGTACCGTTCGGTGATGTGTCCCTCGGCCGACCCATCCTCCGAGATCGTGATTTCGACCTCCTGTACCATCCTGTTCAGCGAGTCGGCATACTGCGGCAGCGTGACCAATTCGCCCGTGCCGTTGCGGAAGACGATTGCGTCGTGCCCGGCGATTTTCCGGTGTATGTAGCCGAACGGTACCTCGGTGTTCGTACATTCGAGCCATAGCGTATCCCGTGCGAGGGGTACGCGCAGGATGGCATGGTCGGCCTGGTCGGGCGATGCGAAATCGGGCGACATCCTCCGGCGGCTGGTGTGGATGATGGCATAATCCGATTCGATGCCGCACTCTCCGAGCATGGCGTGCATGTAGTTGGAGAGGGCTTTGCAGTCGCCGAATTTAGTCTTGAAAACCTCTCCGGCCGTTGCCGGCTGCTGGCCGCCGATGCCGAGCTGGATGCTGACGTAACGGGTCGATTCTCCCAAGTAATCGTACAGGGCGCGGACTTTCTCGCGGTCGGTCGCCAGGCCGTCCGTGCGGCGGTGCACCTCGGCCCGAAGCGCTTCCGGGAGCCGGGCGCGTCCTTCCAACAGTCCGCATTGCCATGCACCGTACGATGCCCAGTCGCGCATGCTGCCCCGTGTCTTTTCATATTCGAACTCCTCGGGTACGGCGAATACCAACGGCACGAGATCCAGGATCGGGGGCGACGCGGGTTCCGGTTTTATGGCCGGTACGTTCTCCAGCACCCAGCGATAGACGTCGCGGCCGTCGGCAGACTCCTTCGCGGGGGCGCCGATGTGGAGGCCTTTGTAGCGGAACTGCATCCCGGCGGGGACGGAGACCGTGTAGACTCCCTTTTCGAGGGCCGTGCCCTTCGAACCCACCGGGATGAATGTCGGGAAGTTGAAGAGCCCGTTCTTGTAGGCCATTTCATATTCGTAACGTACCGTGTAGGGGTACGACGGGGCGTAGACCTCCAGGTAGTAGGTCGCAATGTCCGAGGCGAGGCTCCCGCCCGAAAATTCGGTGTATTTCAGGTCTGAGCGCTTGAACTTGCGCAGCGTGCGCCCCTGTGCGTCGCAGAGCGTCCCCGAAAAGTTTTTCAGGCTGCTCGTCGGGCTGACATAACAGGTGAAGGAGCCCTTGTCGGTGGCCGTATTGTTCAGTATGGTAGTCTCTTCGACGAATTTGGCCGAGGCCGAGGTCGGGGTGTTGTAGACGAAATCCACGGACATGAGCCGGGCCACGGCGTCGCTGTTTTTCAGCAGCGAATCCGGGATGCCGGGCACTTGTGCCCGTGCCATACAGGCGCAGGCCACGCCCAGCAGGGCGGCAAACATGCTGCGCATCATGACTGCGGGGTGTTTTTGCGGATTACGAACTGGCTGTTGCTCAGGTCTGCGACCATGCCGAAGAAAGAGTTGAGGTTGTCGAATTCCGACGGCAGGTAGATGATCCGTTCCATGGAGTACTGGAAGTTGAACTGTATGAATTTGCCTACGGCCTGGGCGATGTATTTGCAGTTTGCGCCCTTTTCATAGGCGAATATATTGATGTTTTGGGGCATTTCTTCGACCGTATACCCTTCCGGCAGTTCCAGCGAGCAGCGGATCGAATAGACCATCGGGTGCGAGAACTCGATGGGCAGCGTGCGGGACTGCGCATTGAGCCTGTTCGTCGACATGAAGGGGATGATCGTCGCGTTCACGTACAGGAATTCGTCCGTGCCCGAAGGCTGGCTGGACATCCTGTATTTCCGGACGAGTTTTTTCGTGCCCGTTCCTTCGAGGTGCAGTTCCTCGATCTGGATGCCGTGTTCCTTCTCCAGGCTTTCGATGTACTCCTCCTTCGATTTTGCCTCGGTATAGGCCGTATTGGCCTGGAGTGCTGGTTGGTTGATATGCTGTTCGATGAATTCGCCGCTGACCGTGCCTTCGGTGTCGAGCTTGAGGATCATGTTGATGACCGAGGCGTTCTTGGCGATTCCCGTGAGGTCGCACCAGCCGTTGTCGCCGTTGACCCCGTAGACCCGCGCGCGGTCGACGAGCAGTTCGGTGGGCAGCAGGTCGATGTCCGAGTTGGGGTTCGTACCGTCGACGTAGGCGTATTTCCCTTCGTCGAGCGACACGCGCACTACGAAGGCGTTGATGCCGTCGATCGTAGGATGCGTATAGGGGATGCGCCCCATATGGCGGGGGCTGAGCAGGATGGGGGTGACCTGGAACCCGGCGTCCTTCAGGGCGGCCATCAGCACGAAGTTGATGTCCGCACTCGACCCGGTGCCCTTGCCTGCTGCGGCCCGCGGCCCCTGCGAGAAGAGGCGGTACTTTTCGTTCCATTTCATTTTGGACTGTACGAGGCGCAGCACCGCGTGGATTTTCTCCCCGGGGCTGCCTTCCCCGGCCTTTATCGCGGCGACCTCGTCCTTGAACGGGTTGCCGATGCGGCAATGGGTGTCGAACGAACTTTTCTTCAGCATATCGTTCACGTTCTCCCATGTGGAGGTGTAACTGCGTATGGGGATGCCCGGGAAGGCGATCTGCGACAGCTCGAATTCGAGCATCGACCGAAAATCGTTCAGGCACCAGACGTACGCCTCGCGTTTGAGCGCCGGGATGTCCGTGGCATCGGCCTTGATTTCGCGGACGTTGAATGAGATCATGTCCGAACCGCTGCCGACCGAACCGTTCGTGCTCCTGTCTTCGATATTGACCTTGACATAGCCTTTGAGGTTGAGGTTGAACTTGAAGAATTCGGGGATCAGGGCCTGCATGTGGCAGCGGGCTACGGGTATGTCGTGCTGGAAGCGGAACGACGGGATGTAGGTGGGATTCTTCGACGTCTTGCGGAATTTGTACTCGATGACGGTGCCTTCGCGCACTTCGGGGATCGAGAATTTGACGAGTTTGTGGTTCTCGCCGACCTGCTCGGTGAAGATGTACTGTTTTTTGAGCGGGGTCTTCACGATCTTGCCGTCGACCAGGTTGTAGGCAACGGCATCTATTCCGAACACGCTCTCCCTGACGGAATATTCGTCCGTGTAGGGGATGCTCACATTGGCCTGATCCGTCCCGTCGGATTTGAGGATCTTGATACGGGCTCGGTAATCGCTCGTGAGGCCGATTTCCCTGTCGATCTGGTAGAAGAGGCTGTTCTCCTCGTAGAGGTAGACGGCGGCGGCATCGGGGTCTTTGTCGTAGCTCGTCATGCGGAGTTCTTCGGCCGAAACTTTTCCGAACCGGTAATCGGGGGTTTGGGCGTACAGAGCGACGCACGCAAATGCCGCTATGAGCGACAACAGGGAGGGTTTTTTCATGGTGGGGCGTTTTTAGTTATGTCAAGTTAAGAAAAAATTCCTACTTTGAACACATTTACGCCCGAAATTTCTATTTCCCGGCTTATTTTACCCGTATCAGGTTCAGCCCGTCGCGCAGGGGGATGATCACGTTTTCGACCCGCGGGTCTTCGGAGACCATGCGGTTGAACTCCACCACGGCCTGCGTGTGGCGGTCGCTGCGGGCTATGGGCTGCACGACCTTGCCCGACCAGAGGATGTTGTCCGCGACCAGCACCGAGCCGCTGTGAACCAGGGGTTCGGAACCGTCGTCCCCCATCAGCATCCGGTAATAGGCGGGGTACTCGCGTTTGTCGCCGTCGATGAATACCAGGTCGAACGCCGTGCCCAGCGCCGGGGCGATGTCGAGTGCCGAACCGATGTGCAGCCGGATCTTCGCGCCGTGCGGGCTGCGGTCGAAAAAGGATTGCGCCAGTTCTTCCAGCTCGTCCTCCACCTCGATGGTGTGCAGTTCCCCGCCCTCTTCGAGCCCTGCGGCCATCGAGAGCGCCGAATACCCCGTGAAGGTGCCGATCTCGAGGATGCGCCGCGGCCGGAGCATCCGCACGAGCATCTCCAGCAGGCGCCCCTGTATATGGCCCGACAACATGCGGGGCTGTACGACCCGCAGGTTGGTCGCACGGTCGAGCTCGTGCAGCAACTCCTCTTCGGGCGAGGTGTGGTCGTGGATGTATTGTTCGAGCGCGTCCATTATCTGCCGCAAAATCCCTCCTTGTTGAACTTGTACGACGCTTCGATGGCCTCGGGGGTGTCGGCCGAGAGGGCGAGCAGGCACTCGCGGGTGAATTCCAGTTGTCCGGCGCCGTTGGCCGTTACGACGTTGCCGTCGCGCACGGCCTGGCGCTCCTCGTAGAGCTCCTCGCCCGTGTAGTTCGCCCCGCCCCACTTTTGCAGCATTCCGAGGGTGTTGCCCGTGTGCCGGACACCGTTCAGGAAGCCGTGTGCGGCCATGAACGACGCGGCGTTGCAGATGGCGCCGACGACGATCCCGCGCGCCAGCGCCTCGCCCACGAGCGGCACGATCCGTTGCGCCGCCTCCGACTGCCACTGCATACCCCCGACGAGGATCAGCCCTGCGCACGCTTCGGGCAGCGCCGAGGCGTCGCAGTCGGCCGCGGCCCGCAACCCGCCGATCGAGCGGACGGGACGGCCGTCGGGCGTCATGTATTTCACGCCGTAGGGTGCCGGGCGTCCCGGCATCGTGCCTGCCCGCAGCGCCGGGGCGAGGAATGCCGCCTCCCAGTCTGCGAAATCGTCGAGCAGGACGAATACGATCACCTTTTCCATTCTTTATTTATATATAAGTCTCGACATGTCCGAGAAAACCTCTTCGGCGACCTCGGTGAGCTGTGCGGCTGTCAGTGCGCGCACCTTGGCGTAGACCTGCTCCATGGTGTCCACGTCGTCGTGCGTCAGGAAACTTTTCCCGGCGCCGAGCATGTACCCTTCGTTGCTCTCGCTCGAAATGGCCAGCTGTGCGATGAACTGTTTTTTCGCCATCGACAGCTGGCGTGCGGTGAGCGGCGTCGTGCGCAGCCTGTGCAGCTCCCCTTCGATCAGGTCGATGCACTGCGCCGTATTGCCGTTTTCGGAGCTGAAGTAGATCGCCACGATGCCCGTGTCGCTGTACGGCGTGTAGCTGGCTTCGATGTTGTACGACAGCCCGTTCTTCTCGCGCACCACGACGTTGAGCAGCGAGTTGGCGCACGGCCCGCCGAGGATGTTCACCACGAGCGCCAGCGGCAGCCGCTTCTCCTCGCCGATGCCGTAGGCGCGGTTGCCGATGATGCAGTGCGTCTGGTGCGTGTGCTTCACGACCGTCTTTTCGAAGGCCGCGCAGGGTGCCGGGGCTACCCTGCCGAAGCCGCGTGCCGAAGCCGCCTGCCCGGCGAAATAACGCGCTGCGACGGCTTCGGCGGTTTTGGCCGAGAAGTTCCCGATCGACGAGAATACCATCTGGTCGGTGGTGTGCGTGCGGCCCGTGAAGGCGCGTATCGCCTCCCCGTCGTAGCGTGCGAGCGCATTCTTGCGCCCCAGGATGTTGTGCCCCAGTTCCGACCCTGCGAAGAGCATGTCCTCGAACGTATCGTAGATCAGGTCGGCGGGCGAATCCTTATAGGTGTTTATCTCGTCCGCGATCACCTCCTTTTCGCGCTCCAGTTCCCGCTCGGGGAAGGTCGAGCGGAAGGCTACGTCGGCGATCAGTTCGGCCGCCTTGGGGAAGTCGCCGCGCAGCGTCGTGGCGTGTATGGTCGTGTCTTCCTTGGTGGTGAAGGCGTTGAGCTCGCCGCCGAGGTTTTCCAGCCGGCAGTTGACCTGCCATGCCCGGCGGCGCTGCGTGCCCTTGAAGAAGGCATGCTCGGTGAAATGCGCCAACCCGTACTGATCCGTATGTTCGTCGCGGCTGCCGGCGTTGATGACCAGCGCACAGTGCGCCACGTTGCTTTTCACCTGGCGGTGGATGCCCCTGATGCCGTTGGGGAGTCGGTATGTGAAGAATTCCATTGTTGTTGCTTGTCGGGGAATTTCCGCCTTTACAGGGGCGGTGTTCGTTATAATTTCGTACGCAGGCGGAGGTATTTTCCCGTGTAACTCGCCGGGCATTGCTCCAGGTTGCGGGGCGTGCCCTCGAATACGACCCTGCCGCCGCCCGTACCGGCCTCGGGCCCGAGGTCGACGACCCAGTCGGCGCATTTGATGACGTCCATGTTGTGCTCCACGATGACGATCGTGTGCCCCCGTTCGATCAGGGCGTTGAATGCCGCCAGCAGCTTGTTGATGTCGTGGAAATGCAGCCCCGTCGTCGGCTCGTCGAAGATGAACATCACGCCGCCCTGGGCGCTGTCCTTGGTCAGGAACGATGCCAGCTTCACGCGCTGGCTCTCGCCGCCCGAAAGGGTCGACGACGACTGCCCGAGCTTGATGTAACCCAGCCCCACGTCCTGCAACGGTTTGAGCCGTTCGACGATGCGTTTGCAGGTCGAGTCCTTTCTGTCCTCGCCGAAAAACGCGATGGCGTCGTCGACGGTCATCTCCAGCACGTCGTAGATCGACTTGCCGCGGTATTTCACTTCGAGTATCTCGTCGCGGAAACGCTTGCCGCCGCAGGCCTCGCACACCAGTTCGACGTCGGCCATGAACTGCATCGAGACCTTGATGACCCCCTCGCCCTGGCACTCTTCGCAGCGGCCTCCCGCGATGTTGAACGAGAAGGACGACGCCCCCAGTCCCGTATGCTGGGCGTAGGGCTGGTCGGCGAACAGCTTGCGGATCTCGTCATAGGCCTTGATATAGGTCACGGGGTTCGACCGCGATGACTTGCCGATCGGGTTCTGGTCGATCATCTCGACCGACCTGAGCAACTGCACGTCGCCGCCGATGCCGTCGAAGTCGCCGGGCTTGATGCCCGTGTCGAAGAGCAGGCGCCGCAGCGCCGGGTAAAGGATGCCCTTGGCCAGCGACGACTTGCCGCTGCCGCTCACGCCCGTGATGCAGGTCATGACGCCCAGCGGAATCCGCACGTCGATGTTGCGCAGGTTGTTCTCACGCGCCCCTTCGATGAGGATCGAGTTGCTCCAGCCGCGTTCGGTGGCGGGGGGCGCTATCGCGCGGCGCCCGGTCAGGTAGTCGGCCGTGAGGCTCTTCCTGCTTTTGAGCAGTTGGGGCAGCGTGCCGCTGAAGACCACCTCGCCGCCGTTGTAGCCCGCCTTGGGGCCGATGTCGACGATGTAGTCGGCGGCGCGGATCACCTCCTCCTCGTGCTCCACGACGATCACCGTGTTGCCCAGGTCGCGCAATTGCTGCAAGACCTTGATCAGGCGGTTCGTGTCGCGCGGGTGCAGGCCGATCGAAGGCTCGTCGAGGATGTAGAGCGACCCCGTGAGGTTGCTGCCCAGCGACGTCGAGAGGTTGATGCGCTGGCTTTCGCCGCCCGATAGGGTCGACGAAAGGCGGTCGAGCGTCAGGTAGCCCAGCCCCACGTCGGCCAGGTATTGCAGGCGGTTGCGGATTTCCACGAGGATTCGCGCCGCGGTCTTCGTGTCGTGCTCGTCCAGTTCCAGCCCGGCGAAGAACGCGATCAGTTCGTCGACCGGCATCACCACCAGGTCGGCGACGGTCTTGCCGCCCACCTTCACGTAGAGCGCCTCCCTGCGCAGGCGGCTGCCGCCGCATTCGGGGCAGGTGGTCTTGCCCGTATAGCGGGCTTTCATCACGCGGAACTGAATCTTGCGGCGTTCCGAGTCGATGTAGGCGAAAAAGTCGTCCAGCCCGTGGAAATATTCGTTGCCGCGCCACAACAGGCGTTTCTGCTCCTGCGTCAGTTCATGGAACGGCGTATGGATCGGGAAATCGAACTTGTAGGCGTTCTCTACCAGCTGCTCCTTCCACTTGCGCATCGTCTCGCCGCGCCAGCAGGCCACGGCGTCCTCGTAGATGGTCTTGCTCTTGTCGGGGATCACCAGGTCTTCGTCGATGCCGATCACCTTGCCGTACCCCTCGCACCGGGGACATGCCCCCAGCGGGTTGTTGAAGCTGAAAAGGTGTTCAGAGGGGTGTTCGAACTGGATGCCGTCGGCCTCGAAGCGCGACGAGAACTCCGTGGCGCCCTTGTCGGTGATGACCGTGCAGATCCCCTCGCCGTAGGAGAACGCCCGGGCTACGGAGTCCCGCATGCGGGTCTGCGTATCGTCGTCCGCGGCGATGCGTGCCCGGTCTATGACCACGAGGATCTCCTCCGCCCGGGTCTTTTCGTCGACCTGGGGCAGGATATCCTCGATGAGCCGCGTTTCGCCCTTCGTCCAGACGCGCATCAGGCCGTCGGAGAGCAGCAGCGTGAGTTTCTCGATGATCCCCTGCCCCCTGCCCAGCGTGAGCGGCGCTGCGATCACGACGCGGCCGCCCTCGCCCTGCTGCTGGATGTAGGCCGCCACGTCGTCCACGCCGTAACAGCGCACCTCCTGCCCCGACACGGGCGAAAAAGTGTGCCCGATGCGGGCGTAGAGCAGCTTCAGGTAGTCGTATATTTCGGTCGTGGTACCCACCGTCGAACGGGGATTGCGCGTGTTGACCTTCTGTTCGATGGCGATGGCCGGCGCGATGCCCGTGATGATGTCCACGTCGGGCTTGCTGATCTTCCCGAGGAACTGGCGCGCATAGGCCGAGAGGCTCTCGACATAGCGGCGCTGCCCTTCGGCGAAGATCGTGTCGAAGGCCAGCGTCGATTTTCCCGAGCCCGACAGCCCCGTGACGACGACCAGTTTTTCGTGCGGGATCTCCACCTCGATATTCTTGAGGTTGTGCACCCGCGCACCTTTGATATAGATGGATTTTTCGTGTGCCATTTATTGCTCTTCGGGGACGGAGCCCCCGGCTTTTTTCAGTTTTTCAATCAGTTCCGCCGCACGGCTTTCGCGGATGGCGAAGACCATCGTGCACAGGTTGTCGAACTCCTGCGATACGATTTTCGGCTGCTGCTCCTTCACGACGCGCATGATGTTGTTCAGGACGATGTAGGGGAAATCCACGCGGACGGTGCGGTCGACGGTGCGCTCCACGATCCGGGCGGCCCCGATCGCCGCGGCCGCCGACTCCCGGTAGGCTGCGATCAGCCCCGGGACGCCCAGTTTCGTGCCGCCGAAATAGCGGACGACCACCACCAGGCAGTCCGTCAGCGAGTTCGCGAGCAACTGTCCGAGGATCGGCCGTCCGGCCGTCCCCGAAGGCTCCCCGTCGTCATTGGCGCGGAAATGCTCACCCCCGGGCCCGAGCCTCCACGCATAGCAATGGTGTGTGGCGTCGTAGTATCTCTTGCGCAGGGCGTCGAGTATTTCGCGTATCTGCCCCTCGTCCTGCACGGGATAGGCATAGGCGAGGAATTTGCTGCTCCGCTCCCTCGATGCCGCCTCGGCGGGCGCCGCGATCGTCAGATAGCTGTCCCCTGCTTCCACCCTTTAGCGTACTTTCCTGAAGAGGCGCTCCCAGCGGATATTCGACGGGAACGACTTGTTCGCGTCGAGCGACAGCCATACGAACGAAGCCTTGCCGACGATGTGGTCTTCGGGCACGAAGCCCCAGAAGCGCGAGTCGGCCGAGTTGTGGCGGTTGTCGCCCATCATCCAGTAGTAATCCATGCCGAACGTGTAACAGCCGGCCTCGGCGCCGTCGATGTAGATGCGCCCGTCGCGTTCTTCGAGCTCATGCCCTTCGTAGGTTTCGATGATGCGGCGGTACAGGGGCAGGTTTTCGGCCGTAAGCTGCACCGTGGCGCCCTTCTGCGGAATCCAGATCGGCCCGTAGTTGTCCTGGCTCCAGCGCGGTTCCGTCCACTGCGGGAAAACGTCCGTGTTGGGCGTGTAGATATAACGGCGCACGGAGAGCACGTTGCCGAGCGCTCTGACCTTTTCGGCCGCCTCGTCCGTGAGGAACATGTAGTACATCGAGCCGTTGCCCGTGTATTCGGTGATGCCGAGGTTGTCGAGGGCATATTGCGTCAGGGGCGAAGTGACCTGTACGACATATTGGTACTGGATGCCGGGGAACGGCTCCTGCGGCGATCCGTTGACCCACACCTGCCCGTCGCGCACTTCGAGCGAATCGCCCGCGATGGCGACGCAGCGCTTGATGTAGTTCTCGCGCTTGTCCACCGGGCGGCTGACGATGGTGTACTTCTCCGCGAGGCGCTTGCGCCCCTCCTCCTTGCCGAACGACTCTTCGTAGCCGCGCAGCACGTCGTAGTAGGTCACGGCCTGGTTTTCGAGCAGTACGGTGTCGCCCGCCGGGAAATTGAAGACCACCACGTCGTTGCGTTTGATCCTGCGCAGTCCCTTGAGCCGGTGGTACGGCCACTTGACCGCCTCGGAAAACGATTTTTTCGTCTGCGAGAAAGGCATCGTGTGGTGTACGAACGGGAACGACAGCGGCGTGTTGGGCATCTGCGGGCCGTAGGTCACCTTGCTCACGTAGAGGTAGTCGCCGATCAGCAGCGACTTTTCCATCGACGAGGTGGGGATGACGTACATCTGGAACACGAAGATGTGCACCAGCGACGCCACCACCGTGGCGAAGATGATGGCGTTGACCCATTCGTAGACGGTCTTGTAGGTCTTGCTCCGCTGGCAGAGGCGTACGTTGTGGCACCACACGTAGCGGTAGAAGAACTTCGAAATGTAGAGGTCGAAGATCACCACCAGCCCCAGCAGCAGCCAGAGGTTGCCCGTCCATACGACGAACCACAGCGTGTAGAGCAGCGAGGCGAGCGTGAAGCCGACCCATTTGTTACGGAAGAATGCCTTGATCTTTCCCATGTCCTAATCTTATCTTATTTCAGCAGGTCGTCCATCGAGTAGACGCCCTGTTTGCCGCAAAGGAACTCGGCGGCTATTACGGCCCCCATTGCTAACGTGCGGCGGTTCTTAATCGTATGTTTGAGCTCGAGAATATCGTCCTCCGACTCGTAGGTCACGGTGTGTATGCCCGGTACCATGCCCTCGCGTACGGAGTCGATCACCACCTGGCGGGGCGTCGCTTCGGCCGGGCTCCCGATGCGGTTCGCGGCGTGTTCGATCCCCGGGGCATAGTTCACCCATTCCGTCTTGGCGGGCAGGCCGGCAATGACGCCCTCGGCCAGCGTGATGGCCGTACCGCTCGGCGCATCCTTCTTCTGGGTGTGGTGTACCTCCGCGATGCGTACGCCGTAGCCGCCCACGCGGCCGATCATCTCCGCCAGATAGCGGTTGAGGCGGAACATCAGGTTTACGCCCAGGCAGTAGTTCGAGGCGTAGAACAGCGCCCCGCCCTTCTCGCGGCACAGCTCCTGGAGCTCCGGCAGACGATCCGTCCAGCCCGTCGTGCCGCTCACCACGGGGATGGCGTTCTCGATGCAGGTGCGGATATTGCCGTAGGCGGTCGTGGGCATGGTGAATTCCAGCGCCACGTCTGCCTGTGCGAGGTTGGCGGCGTTCAGGTCGGCCGCATTGTCCGTGTCGATCACGAGCGCTACGCTGTGGCCGCGTTCGAGGAGTATCTTCTCGATCTCGCGCCCCATCTTGCCGTAACCTATGATAGCTGCTTTCATATTTTTCCGGATTATAAAGTCGTGCAAATCCCGTACGGGGGCTGCGGAGCCGGGCGCAGGTGCAGACTTTGCCTGCACGCTGCCGGGGCTGCCTGTCCGGGCGGGAATTTATTGTGAGGCAAAGATAATACAAGCTGCGCCGACTGCCAAATTTATTTGGCGGTTGTGACCGTGCGGTCTATTTTCTGGGAAAATCGGCGCCCGTACGGCATACCTCCGCCCCGTCCTCTCCTCCTCTCCTCCTCTCCTCCTCTCCTCCTCTCCTGCTGTCCTCCTCCGCCATGCCCTGTTTCCTCGGCACGCCGAGTCTCTGCCTCCTCTGCCATGTCCGTTCCCTTCGGCACGCCGCTCCTCTCTCGCCCCATCGCGGCCATCGGATTACCTGCTGCTCGCCCCTGCATCGTTTCCCGCCCCGGCCTTTTCCCGGACATCCGTCCTCTTCGGCCTTCTTTCCCCGGTATCCACCCTACTCATGGC
>ERZ1027033.364-NODE-364-length-28007-cov-32.398827_pt1 | contig 28007 bp, 35 predicted proteins | sample MGYA00519444_ERZ1027033 | MGnify/ENA primary metagenome ERZ1027033 (study PRJEB26926, sample SAMN06164887) | human gut metagenome | biome: ENVO:00009003; feature: ENVO:2100002; material: ENVO:00002003 | host: Homo sapiens | place: USA | collected 2012 ...
TTACTGTTTCAGAAGTCTTGCTGATTTTCGCGATACCTGTTCCCTTGACATAAGTCACGGTATAAGTGTTCGTCGTATATTCAGCCGTATAGGTCGCATTCGCTGTTACAGTCACTTTTCGAGTAGCAGTGGTCACACCGTCAGACCATTTCGAGAATGTCTTTCCTTCGATAGTCGAAGCGGTCAGAGTCACCTCTGTTCCATAATTGTAAGTTCCAGAACCAGAACCGTTCACGACTGTCAACGTGTACTTATTCACTGTCGCAACGCCACGAGCCTCAAAGGTTCTCGCTGCCGTGATATTCGCAACACTCAACGCCAGAGCCGTTCCTACCTGTGTACTTCCTTCATACCAACCACCGAATGAATAAGTGTATTGGGCAGTATTTGCCGGAAGAGTCGCTGTACAGGTTGCAGTTCCACCATAATTAACCGTTTCACTCGTCTTACTGATAGAAGCGATATTTGCATTCTTCGTATAGGAGACTGTGTATTTGTTAATCGTCGCAGACGCTGTCAATGTACAATTAGACTGAACCCCTGACAGAGTAGCCTTTCCAGCCGATACTGTCAATGTTCCTGTTCCGGAGGTCTTAGTCCAAGTCGGAGTATTGTATCCCGTAGAAGCAACCGCAGTTTCTGAAGTTACTGTTCCGTTATACGCAACACGTTCTGTGGTCTTCGTCAAAGCATTTACACCTGTTCCTCGAGCATAGGTTACTGTGAACCAATTCTTTTGGAAGCGAGCATAAACCGTAACAGCAGCCGTCACACTATCAATGACGTAACTTGCAGCCGTACTTACTTGAGTGCCACCTGCGTCGTACCATCCCTGGAATGTATAACCTGCCGCTGCAGCAGCCGTTAAGGTCGCTTTAGAGCCATAATTATAAGTTCCCGAGCCTGTTACCGAGCCACCGTTATTTCCTGTCGTAAACGAACCAGTAGAGTCCGTATAACGGTATTGAGCCGTTCCTGTAATAGCAAACGTCTTAATAGTGGCTTTCGCAGTGAGCGTCATGTTACTTGTTACGTTCGTCGGACCATACTTCAGAGCCGTGCTAACACGAGTCGCACCGTTGTACCAGCCGTCGAAGTTGTAACCTGTCGTCAAAGCAGCAGTAGAGCCAACAGCGTTTGCACCGTGTTCAACGGTTTCGCTGGTAGGAGTCACTGAAGCAATTCCCGTCTCTTTTGCATACGTGATGACATAAGTATTGATTCCGAACGATGCAGCATACGTCGCATTTGCCGTGACATTCGTAACAGTCAATTTCGCTGTCTTCACACCGTTACTCCAGCCACTGAACGTGTATCCAGTTGCTGCTGTCGCAGTAGAAGAAGCCTCCCCACCATATTCAACACGAGCCGAAGTAGGAGCGACAGAGCCACCCGTTCCTGCGGTGAATGTTACGGTGAACCATTGACGTTGGAATCTCGCTGTCAGGCTGCGATTGCCTGTTGCGCTGAACGTATAGGAAGCATCATCTGATACCTTATTCGAACCCTCATACCAACCAGCGAAACTGTACCCAGTGGCTGGAGTGGCTTTGGCTGTAACAGATGTCCCGTGAGTAACCGTACCGCCTCCGGAAACAGTTCCTCCCGTCGTACCACCTGTGAAGTCGCCTGTCTCAGCAATACGGAATTGTGCAGACAATGTGATTGAATAACTCTTAATAGTGAAGACCGCTTGAATTGTACGGTTCTTCGTGATTTCCCATCCCGGATACGGGTTGGTCGTTGACTCATCACCTGTTTCATCAACCCACTTCGTGAAATTGTACCCAGTCGCAGGAGTCGCAGTCGACTTAACAGATGAACCATAGTCATAAGTTCCTCCTCCAGATACCGTTCCCGCTCCAGTGGGCGTGATGGTGAATGAAAGAGTGTATCTGTTAAGCGTCCGAGCACCAATTGCCGTGAATGTTCTATTCGCTGTGATATTAGGTACGCTCAATGAAAGGTCGGACGATATTTTCGTGTCGCCCTCATACCATCCCGTGAAGGAATATGTATATTGAGCCGTATTCGCTAACAATGTCGCCACCGCAGTTGCTGTCCCACCCCAATTAATCTTCTCAGACGTCTTATTGATAGTGTTGATATAATCACCTTTCGAATAAGTAACAGTCCAAGTTGATGTGGCTTGCGTGATAGTTACTGTTCCAGTCACTGAAGATGTTGAACCCGTTACAGAAACTTTTCCTGTACGTTTCCCCACAGTATTCTTTGGGATTGGAATTTGCATTGAAAAGACGAACTCATCAACCGCTCCTGGGTCGTCAGGGATTGACGTCCCGTTCACAGTCAATAAGCCATTAGCGGTATAATTCGCAGGAAGAACAATAGGGATATCATTCCCTGTCCCAAGGGAAAAGGTTATCTTCGGTGAGTTGCTCTTTCCAGAAACAGTTATCGTAGAAGCACCTTCCCCCACGTCAAATGACGTTTGGTCCAGAGTGATATATTCGGCAGTTGGCTCTTGCTTTACTTGGTACGATTTTGCCGCTTCAATTCCTTTGACGACAGCGGTAACGACTGTCTGGCGTTCCAAGCGTCCTTTATGGATTGTGCCTGAATTCGTCAGAGTAGCGTTTCCCTCTCCCGCCATAGGATTTACGGTCAACCAAGAATCTTTCGCCATACCTTAAATTCTTTTTAAATAGTTACTAACTAACAGTCCAAGGCACATTCGTACTAACTTGGAATGTCTTACTTCCACCAGCAGCGTCGTAATCCAACGAGGTCGGTGTAACATCAAGATAATTAATCTTAGCAACCAGACTCACTGCTTCCTGAGCCGTGAATGTATAGGTTGCGTTCGAACTCACCTTAGATGAACCACTGTACCATCCGTCAAATACGTCACCACTCTTCAACAAGTTACATTTCGCAGTAACTTGGTCTCCAACGTTCACTTCCGCTGTCGCAGTCGCTCCCGCAGTACCATTATTGATTTGAACCGTTCCTCGGCTTGTAACATCGGAATTGACTGAAAGAGTAACTTGGAACGCACCCTTCGCAATGTCTTTCAACATCACATAGTCATTATTTCCGTAGGAAGCCAAAGCATCAGCGTCAAATTTATTGGTCGCGATAAGTTCCTTCTTGCGGACGTAATCGTTAGCAGCCACGCCAATGTCGCCAGGAGTTATCCCAACGCTGTCGGCAGCCTGTTTCGATGTCGCATACGGATTATTTGCCATGATTAAGAAGTTTTTCCAGCACCTGACTGGCAATCAACATATTTCTTGAATACGATATTCCCTGATACGGAATTAATCTTGTCGATAATTCCTTGCCCAGTGAGTTTATCAAGAATGTTCTTTTCCGTCAGATTGTTCAAAATGCTTGACGGATTTTCTTGCTGAGTCTGAACCGCTGTCAGCAGTTCGTCGACTTTTGCTCCTGTAAATTTCGATTTGTACGCCATATCTTTTTATTTTAATGGTTATTCTTTCAATACACCAAAGTCCTCCCCAGTACTATCCTGGAACGGCTCGTCGCTATCAGAAGGAATGAACGGTTCCCGAAGACCCAGTTGAGTAATCGTAAAGGAAGATGTCAGGGGGATAGTCCCTTCGGTGATTTTACCTGTTACAGTCATTCTCCTGTCGAACCCCTCATTCGTTTCAACTGAAAGAGGGACAGCAGCCGCCATAACTGACGGCTGTGCCTCTACTTTGCTTTTCTTTAACCGTTTCTTTCCCATTATTTCTAAACGTATTAGGAGAGTTCCCAAGAAGTATTAGAAACGATAGTCTGAGATACGGCAGCACCACTGGCTTCAAGAGTAATTGTATCCTGACCGAATGCGAATTCAGGGTCACCAGCAGATTGCTTGATTTGAATCTGAGCCGACTGACCTCCAGCAGTTGTTACTTTCAACGCTGCTGTCAATTCGTCAACCGATGTGTTGGGTGCAATACCTGTGAAAGTGATACTGAACTCAAATTCCTGTGTTGCTCCAGGGTCACCAGTGATAGCCACATTATTAGTGGTTTCCTGTCCACCAGCGGTGTACTTCGAAGGAAGTGTCAGTTCAAGACCACCCTCGACAACCGCACGAGTTTTAAGGTCAACCAATTCGAAGTTCAACTTCGAGGAGTTGGTTTTACCTGTAATCGTCAGAGTTCCACCTGTTTTCGATACAGTTGTTTCCGCTCCATCATTAAATGAAGCAAACTCGGTTTTTCCTTTCTGGATAACCTTGTAAGTTTTGTTTGGCGAAACTCCGACCGCCACACCTGTTACAGTCGTCTCACGTTGTTCACGACCTGTGTGAACTGTACCCGTGTTCTGAACTGTCGCATTACCGTTTCCCGAAGTGGGATTGACGGTCAACCATGCTGCCTTTGCCATAATAACAAACGATTTTATAAATTAAACTAAATTTTATCACCAACAAAGATACAAATAATTAGGAGATATTCCTACTCCAATCTCCAAGGGGTCTTCGCTTCAATCTCCTGTTCACCTTTGTTGTTCATCTCATCAAGCCAAACATATCCCGAACCAAACTTGAACAGTTCGTCCCCGACTGATAGCACCCAATCAGTATTCGAATAGATAGTGTTCTCGCCTGTTGCTAACAGGGAATCCAGCCATACATACGGGTTCGAAAATTCAAAGTATTTATCCAAAGGAGGCGGAACCCATCCTGGGTCTGACCCAACAGGTATCGCATCTTCAATGACAAATCTTCTCACAATTTCAGGTCGGATGATAGAAGCATAATCACCAATGTCCTCAACCTCTATTGATACGTTCTTTACCAATATCGGCTGTGGAAACAGAGCGTTTTCCGCTATCAATTCATTCGTGCTGAAATCGAAGTAAGCGAACTCCTCTTCGAATGTATTTCTGGCTCCAATGAGCAACGCATATATAACTTCCCCCATCAGAATTGACTCAAGCATATTCTCACTGAAGCACATCAAATCAATCTTCGACAAGGCTGGTTGACGGAACCCCTCACGTTCATATTCAGTTCCACCAAACGTGTCTAATGTCGGTGCGCCAAAACCGCCAAGCGGTGCTGGCTTATCCGTAGAACGTCCTGGTTCCCTCACGATAATACAGGGAAGATGACTTTTATCCTTCGGATACTCCATCTTTACCTGTATCTTTCTGGGACTCGTATTAGTTCTCAGGAACAGTTTCTTTGCTTGCTCATAGAAGTCAAAAGAGCCGTCCCTCGTCCCATAGAACATATGGTAGAGGAGAGTCTCATGCTCCGGCACACTTTCGTAATCATACTGAATGTACTGGAGTAACCCATCGACTATCTGTTTTATTCTCGCAATTAAAATCATCTTTATAATTGATTTAAAAATTCATCAATCGCCATGTCAGCAACCTCAAACACCTGTGCCTCGTCGAGTGCCCTGTCCATGAACTTCCGAGGTTCAAATCCCGGATTTATCCAACTTAACGGGTCGCTCTTATCACTCACTCTTCGGAATGTGAAGTATCCCCCACGATTTTCCTTATCAGTAGAAGCGATATCAATTCGTACGAGTCCTTGATATTGAGGTGCTTTGTGAGTATAAGCCGGAATAATTCCTTCGGCTGTTTGAATAGGTTTACGCTGCCCGAGTTGAGCGTACTGCGTAGGAAGTTGATTCTTCTTCACAGGCTTCCCGCCATTACCCTTTGCAATATCGTAAATCTCTTTTGGCAGCCGATTTTGAAACACCATTGATTCCGCCACAGCGTCAGGAGTAGCGTACCGAAACGGAATTGTCAGATACCAACCCCCACTCGCAGATGTCTTCTTCTTTGAGGAGTTGGAAAATCCTGGCTTCATGTCAAAGGGAGCCTTTCCCTCTTCAAGAGCCAAAGCCAACCCGTCCTGTCCGGGAGAAAGCCCAAACACCACTTCCGTCGGACTCACCCTGTCAACGTACATGGCATTCTTATACAGTTTTCGGGTCTTCTTTAACTCTCTATTGACAAGGTTCTCCCACTTGTTTACATACTCAGTCACCACCCGATTGATAATCTCACCACCGAGTTCCTGAGCCTGCGAACCTGTAAGAGCAAACTCCGCTACGATTTCACTCAAATCAACGTGTATCGGAATCATTGTCGTCGTTATATATTATTCCACTTCCATCGTAATTAGGACGCTGCATGTCTATTAGGTGAGTTCTCCGTCCCACACCCTGTATCGGCATCTTGAGAATTTGAAACTGTCCGCTCTTCTTATCCTTGCCTAACGAGGCTCGGATTTCGTGAGGCATATCGATGATATGATATTCCACCATGTGTTTGTACAGGACTGAAACACCTGTCTCCGGAGGAACGTTCCCAGGAGCAAATCTCAAGCAATACGGGTTCTCGGGAACTATCTCATAGACTGATGGGTCTAACTTGATTAACGGGGACTCGGAATCCTTAAAGGTGTACACTGCCACGATACCATCCTCTATTGGAGCATAAGAGAGAAAAACAGCAACCTCGTCACCTATCATCTCCCTCGCCACCAACATTTCCGTAAACGAAGCATATTCATCCTCTACCGTCACTCTATCAAAGTAGGAGAGGAAGTCTTTATCTTCATCCCGAACGGTTATCGCAGCCGTACCCATCAATTCCGGAGCCCATTGAACGTACTGTGTATTCCTGTTCAGACCTGTTACAAGTGCTTTGGTTCTCCTCGGATTTACGAAGAAGTATCCAAAGCCGTGACAGTTCTGACAATCAGGTAACGGACTGCCCGAGTTTCCCTGACACGGACAGCGTATCGCCTTTTCACAGATTATATCATAACCGTGCGCCCAAATAACCGAGTTAAAGTCATTCGGGCGAAAACTCACTTGAGGCTGTCCATATAAGGACTGCTCGGGAGCCTCTGATATAGGTCTTCCATTCATGATGCGTATCTCCTTTCTAATAAAGTTTTAGAATTCCAAGGCTGAGGTTTACCCTTTAACGCTTTAGAAATCCTTTCCGAGTTTCTTCTGAATGATGTTTCCCCAGCATTGGTTTTCTACCGACCCTTGCTTTCGACATTTTCTTTCGAGTTTCTTCAGAGTGTTTCTTTCCTATATGAGTGGCAAGCAACTTCTCTTTCAACCAATCAGGCATCGGAACCCCTTTGTTCCAAGGAGTTTTACCCTTGTGAAGTTCTGATATCTTTTGTCTAAATTCGTCAGTCACTTCCTTTCCCGTACCGTCACCGCCTGGAGTTGAATTATACCCACACTTATAGGAATTGAATCTACTTATGCAAGCCTTTTCAAACAAAGGAAGTCTTTCGATTGGAATACCACTCAATAAGCAATCAACGTGAAAATTCTGCGAACCATATTTTCTGATTGCCTTATGAAACTGAAAATTATCCTTCTCCGCTTCCGCAGCATAAATATGTTCATGAAATCTTCTATGAACCTTACGAACAGTTATACCAACGTAAACTTTATCGTTGATATCGTTATACACAATATACAAACTACCTGTCTTCATTTATACAACTACCATACGAATTTCATCATATACTAATTTCAATTTCTTCACAGAATCCGCAATCTCTTTTTGATATTGCAAAATCCTTGCCCCATAACCAGCATTGGTCGCTGATGATGTTGAACTAATTGATTGACTCAACCCGTCAACACCTATCGACTGGGCAGCGATACCCGCACCCAATATCAAGTCACCAGCAATTCCAAGTGGTCCGAACGTAGCCAATTTCCCCGTCAGATTGATTAAGTCCATAGGCATATGGTCGAGGTCAAAGCCTGTAATATACTGAAAGTCCCAATAATCCGGAATCATCCTGAAGTGCTGGCTTCCCAATTGGGTTGTCAGACCACTCAAGATGACCTCAGCATTGGCAGTAGCAACAGCCGAACCCGTGGGAACGATTGAAACTCTTCGCTTATATAGACCATAACTGTTCTGGTGAGTTGTCAGCCATTGTGTCGGATAGGAAATTTGCTCAAGATTGTTGAACCGTCCCGTCAACGATATCGGTTTGTTGACGGGATAGTTCGTGAACAGAATAGGGAAACTCTGCCAATAGTCGGCTCGGTAAAATGTCAACTTCTCTTGGTCAATGAACTGGCGCATCAGTTTCAGGTTGAAGAAGTTCTCAACCTCTCTTTGAGCAGCCTGTATATAGAACCGCATACTTTCACTGCTGAAAGAAGACCCGTCGCCTCCCTGTATGGTTATCCCGTACAGGTACAAAGAAAAAATCTCCGTGGGATTAAATATCATCCCCGTGTTCTTTCTATACTTCATTGTCAAAACAAGTTGTCCCATCTCGCATTACTCTTTAGAAGCGTTTACCAAAAATTCGATGATTTCGGCTTTGGTCTTCTCAGCGATAGCGGTCATGTCAATACCACCCTCCTGACCAAAAGCAATCAGTTCATCTTTCTTCATTGCACCCAGTTCCTTGCGGAGAGCAGCCTCTTCCTCTTCCGGAGTAGGGTTTCCCTCACCACCTTCGCCACCTGTTACTTCGGGGTCAGCGTCTCCCTGAGTTTCCTCGCCTGTACCCTCTGATGGGTTCTCTACGATAGTTTCAGGTGCAGGGGGTGTAACTGTCTCGGCTGGGGGAACGGTTCCCGCAGCGAGTTGAATACGAGCCTCGTGTTCACGATTGTATTCGTTCTTCCAGTTTTCAACCTCTTGCTCGAGTTCCTCAATCTTCTTTTTATTCGCTGTATTGACATTTGTCAGGCGAGCAATCTCTTTCTTGTACCACTCTTCACGGTCTTTGAAGTCTGACTTCATCTGAACCTCTTTCGGGGTTTCGAAAACAGGCTGTTTGCCGTGTTCGTACAGGTCAGGGATTCCCAACTTGAGAACTTCCTTGCCAAAGTCGTCTTCGACCTCAGCGACACAATTTACGAACTTCACGTTCTTACCATTGTAATTGATGGTTTTGTTTCCCGCTTTTCTGTTAAACAGTTTCATAATTCTTTGAATTTATTTATGATTATAAAATTAATGGGGATGGGACATACACCCCATCCCCATCATTATAACGTAATTGTCCTCGTTATTAGGTAGTCGGCAGACCAATCTTACCGATGTTGATAATACGGGCAATCTTTCCAGGCATATACTCTACCGGAGTTCCGTAGTTCAATACAGAGAATGAACGTCTCGGACCAACAATAGCGTAATCCAGTTTCATGGTTCCACCCAGTTCCAGATACTCAATCATTTCACTTCCGTTGAAGTAAACGAGAGCAGACTTGGTTCCGGCAATCCAACGGTTGCGGTCGTGAACCTCTCCCGGATTAGCACCGTCCCAACCAGCAGCAAGTTCAGTCTTACTAACTTCGAAGATAGGATAGAAATCAGCGATGCCTTTGTCGACCGGATTTGCTTCGGTACGATAGATGACATAACAGGTTTCAGGATAAGCCGAAGAGTTTGCACCAGCAAACTTCAGAGTCACAGACTGAGTTGCGCCAACAGCCTGTTCAGCGTCGTTCAGCAAAACGGGTTCAGACTCTCCGTAACGGTTCTTCGCTGTAACAGCATAGAAGTAGTTACCAGCATGAACAGAACCGAACATTCCCTTTGCGTCAACGGCAACAGCGACAGGAGTCGTAACATCCTTAATAGGAGCGTTCGGAGCCTTGTCAGAAGTCTTACCACGACCCAACTTAATCGGCTGGTTGAAGTCGAAGTATTTGTCCGCTTTGATGTTCACCTTACCAAACTGAGTGGTGATGTCGTTTACCGACTGACCCATAGTTGCGCCCACAACGCCACCAGCCATACCAACGATAACACGTTTAGACTCGTGGAAGAGTTTCACGTAGTTGTTGAATACGACAGGGGAAGAAACGATACGGTCGATGATACCGTTTCGGTCGTTTACAACTGCCTGAGCAGCGTCCTCAACCAAAGCGTCATTCAGAACAGAACCGTTTGCGTTCAATACGGCAGGGTCTCCGAAGTAAGCGTCAAGCACCTGTTCAGAAGTTTTACCCAGCAAGCCACCTGTGATATCGTTGATACCAGCGATGTGCTGTGCAAATACACCGTCGAACTCTTCAGGAACTTTTGCCGAGTCAGCGTCAATCACTTTCTTGTCAAGGATAGTCTGAAGCAAGATGGTCTTGTTTTCAACTTCCTTGGTGTACAGTGAACCAACGACAGTCTTGACAATCATACCCGGATGAGTAACCTGTCCAGTCACACCTGTGAACTTGACAACGATTGACTTCCGACGATATACAGAGTCGGTCTCAGTAGGAGTTTCGCCTTCCTGATTGAAGATGCCCACTTCCTGACCATACTTGTACAACTGATTGTACTGATGAACAGTATTGTCAATCTTCTGACGGTTCAACTCATTCCAGAACACCAACTGGTCCAAACGGTTTTCAAGGTTCTTCAGCACAGAATCCAAGGATTCAGGTTTCAGACCTCCACCGTTATTCAATTGGTCGTTGTACTGCATACCAGTCAACAGACCTGCTTCCATCGCCTTCAAGATTTCATCCGAAGACATACTTTCCAACGGATTTGTAGCCTCCGTTCCATTGTAATTGAATAAATCCATTTTCGTATATTATTTAAAGTTTCGTACGAAATTATTTCACGAGGCGAACGTTCTTCTTGTTATACATATACAAGGCTGCGTCTTTACCTATGTCCCCACCAATCGGGTCAAGCAAATAGGCAGTTGTATTGTCGCGCAAAGACTTCTGTATTTCGGGGTCGGCTTCCTCGTCAATCGATTTAGCAATCAACTCACGAACAACCGCACGGTCTCTCGAAATGCTCAGAACTGTTTTGTTGTCCTCATCCTTAGCACCGCCACCCTGTTCAATGCTTTTCTCGATGATAGCCTTGCTCAGACCAGCACTCTTGAATTCAGGAGCCGAATTTCCGAAAGCAATAATCGCCTGTCGCATACCGTCCAAAGATTTTTCAATCTTGTCAGTAATCGGCTCAAGAGCCTTTTCTACGATAGCCGGAATAGACTTCAGCAGGTCATCCTGAGACTGATTAAACTTGCCAAACAGGCTGTCCTCAATACTCTTGATGATGTCGTCAGAAAGTGACTTCGCAATGTCGTCCTTTTTCTTGTCGCCATCGCCACAGCCGTTACCCTTTTCGAGGTCGGAGTCGTCATCGCCTTCTCCCTCTTTCTTGTCAGGGTCTTTCTTGTCCTTGTCTTTTTCCTTCTTCTCGTGATTTCCATCACCGTCGCCTTCGCCATGGTCATCCGGACCACTTTGAACCGACTTTTCCAATTTGATTGAGCCGGATTCAATCCAACCAGCAATCACCTCTTCTGTAAACCCACTGCCAAGCAATGATTTTACGAGGTCGTCATTTTTTTGTTCATCAGTTAATTGTACCATACTACTTTAATTTTTCGGATTAAAAATATTACAAAATTTCTTTTCCCTAAAATGAGTCATCAAATGCCCTCTTGGATAATACGGAATTTTGAATCGATGACAATCCTCTTATTTCCTATCACCTGTTCGAACATGACATCACGCTTGAGTTGGCTCTTGAGTAAATCACCAGTAGGAATGAAATCCTGAGATTGAATACCTTTCACGAAATCGATATACGAATTGAAGTTTACAGGAGTAAACGTCAGCGCAATATTATTGATAATTGCCTTCGTGATATGTTTTTCGTTCTTCGGGTCTCGCTCCAAGGCTTTTCCCTCAATAGACATTCCAGGCTTTCTGGTTGAACCGCTTTCGCGCATTTCAATACACTTGTCCCAAAAGGCTCTCGCCTCGGGAGACTCGCTCCATAACTTTCCTTTCACCCAAAATTTGTTATCGACTATTTTCCCGTCAAGCGGTTCACCAATCCAAAACCTACTTTTCAATTCTTTTGCTCGAACTGTTAGGTGGTCAAGATTGAACAAACCATGCTTGAGGAAATAGTCTATAACGAACCCATTGGGCTCCATTGAGTCACCCTGATAATCTTTGCTGTCGTCACTCGCGATTCCCTCAAATATCATATTCTCGTAGCGACGGTCATCACCACGAGGATACTCGGCAGCGTCAGACTTCATGAAGTCTATCGGCAACCAGAAGTTAAAATCATTTGGGGTCTGCTTCTTCATACTTCCACTTTATAAATTTGTGACAAAGTTACAAATCATTTTAGAAAGTTACAAATATCGGGTCTCCAACATAATCGGTTCCACGCTCATTCGCTGCCATAAATTCTTCTTGAGGAGTCCGGACTTTCATGGGTCCAGTCATCAATGAATATTTCATTTCCTCGAGAATACGCATCATGTCGTTGTCGTCACCCGTAAACACTATCTCAACCTCTGTTAAGCGGTTGGTCGACGGGTCTTCACGGTAACGAGTGTCATGAATAATTAGAGGCTTCACAAATTTGAGATGACCGTTTGTCCCAACTGTTACTTCCTCCGCTCCACTGATACCTTTCATGATGGTTTCAACACACTTCATCGGGTCTCGTACAGGTACGGAAACTTTTCGTTTATCCCCGTCCATAGATTCCGGTTCAAGCGGTTTCACGGCTTCAATGTCCAAAGCCTTTTTCAAAATTGATGTAAATCCCGGAACGAATACTTCGGGGGTGATACGTCCTTCCGATAAGGCTTTCATCAGCGGTTTGGCTTCCTCTATCTGATGTGGCTTCATCAGCATGTCAAGAACTATCTCTCCTTGGTCGAAAATAAACGGCTTCAAAGGAATCTGTCCCAAGTCAATGAATTCAGCGAAACAATGTTCCGACGCATCAACTGTTACAGGCTGCAAGCAATCCACCCAAACTTGGAAATACTTAATATGCGCATCCTCTGTTTTGTGCTCTCCGAGGTACACAATTCCCCTCCCCTCAATTGGGTCAAGATTTGTCTCCTCTTTAAGCTCCCGAAGCGCAGCCGTCTCAAAGTCCTCTCCTGGGTCAACATGACCTCCAGGGATACATACCTTACCAGTAGGAACAAAGTTCTCAACACGATGTAAAACGAGGACTCTACCATCCTTGTCAAAAGCAACCACGTCAGCGTACTTTGTCGGCTCGCCTGTAATTGACTTCACGATGTCGAAATACACCTGTTTAGACAGTTTACCGCCACGATAAGCCTCTTCAGCCTGTTCAAGAGCATCAATACCTTTACAGATGTCACCAACGTCGGGGTCGTTACGGTATGCCTCAAGCGATTTCAATATCTTGTTTCTTTCATTCACGGCTGACGAAACTTCCTTCTGGTGCTCTTTTAGGAATCCTCTGTACTTTTCAAATACTTCGGATTTCTTCTCCTCAGGTAAACCATCCACACCGTCAATGACAGACTTCTGAATTGAAAACTTGTCGGACAATTCCTGACCCAAAGTTTCAAGGTTCGCCAACTGACCTTTCAACTTCCGATAGTCCTCAACCTTTTCTTGGGTTGACTGAATTCCTAAAAATTTCTTCAAGTTCATAATTATCATCTTTTAGACTGTATATTCTTTATTTCCAATTGTTATCTTCGCTCGACTCTTCCGTTCAACCTTTCTCTCATAATTCTTAGGAGGCTCGAACTGATGTGTGTCAGGGTTCCATACATATCCCTTCGGAACATAACGCAAGTCGCACCGACAGAACGGGTGAACAGGGTGTATCGTCGCTTTCCAATCTTTCGACTTCACACCATAGTTCGTACCGTTTGCCATGAGTTCCGAAAGCCTGAACACCCGTGGCTGGCTCCCGATACCCCCTGTTAGGTATAGTCGTATGCAATGGCGACAGGCTCCAGGGAAGACATCAAAGTAAACCAACGGGTCGGGGTCTTCTTCCATCATAATTTCGGCTCTTCCGAGATTGTATATATCTTGACTTTCCGTCTCAACGATACGTCCCCAATCCCGCTGCCAATCATTCATCTGATTAGCGAGGTTTGAAGTAATCTTCTTGACGGAACGCTTCTCGAACGTGCCTTCGAGCATCTCCTTCCGTAGAGTCGCATCAGCCTTTGCCTGCTCTTGAGCCTGTAAGTAACTGAGTTCCTCTGCGGAAATTGACGCTCGGACATCGTTCTTGATGCGGTCGGCAAATCCTTTGATATGAGTATAAGTTTTGTTGGCGGCAACCTTGTAGAACGCCATTTCCCTCGCTGTGGGCTCAAATAAGCCCATTTTAGACAGAAACGCAGTAAACTCGGAGTAAGTCATCTGAGCGGTGGCTTTCGTCCCAACAGCAGCCGAAACACGACCAAAAAGAAACGCTTGATAATGGGAAGGGAATTTAGGAATCAGTTTCACCAAGTCAACCCCTTTCTTCTTCAGGAGCGCAAGGTCTTCAGTTGTTAGGTAGTCTTTCCCCAACACCTGTGCAACCATCTTCACTACTGCGAGGTCGATGTTTGTCAGAATCTTCTTTATTTCATCTTCCGTGAATAACATTATCTTTTCTTCTTTTGTATTTCAACCATAGTTTCAACAACGTCTCCGAACAGTTTAACAGCGTTGAACGCATTCTTCCCTTTACCCTCGTATTCCTTTTGAACCTTTGGATATCTCATCGGGTCGACGTGATGATGAATTCGGGGTGATGCTGGTGCTTTCATTTTCTTATTCCTAATTGTGAATCAATGAACTCCAAAGCCTTTCCGAGAATAGGGTTCTCCATAGACTTTTCAACCATCATCGCCTGTATAGCCTCTTCCGCTGTTTTAGGTGAGTCGTTTCCTTCTTCGCCATCGACGATTTCGTTCATACCCTCGCCACCCATCATTTTGTTGCTCTGAGCCGACTGATACACCGTGTTAAGGATAGTGTCCTTATTCGGGTCGAACTTTCTACCTGAATACTTTTCGAACATATCCTCGAGCGATACAAAGCCAGCCTCAGACTTCTTCTTATCCAGTTCAACCTGTGCTGCCTCGTCCTCGATTTCAATGCCTGTAAACACGAGTTCCAAGCGGTCGTCAATTTCGCTGATGATATACTTATTCAGGATATTCTGATAGAACACTAACAGCGGAGTCAGACCTTTCTGTTTAGAGTGGTCAAGACGTTCCTTCTGTCCTTCCTGTCCAAATATACGGGCAGCGTCCTGGAATTGAAAGCCCAACTCCGATGGGTCCATACGGTACACGGCACACGCAATCACCAATAGGAACTTAATCCATTCAGTGAACTCCATGTCTCGGTTCGTCTGCTGTAAATCAATCCACTCAAGGTCTATTCCCTGAATGACGGGTATCTTGTGAGAATTGTACACGGTACTCATCGTCTGTTTCCAATCCTGACGAAACTCGTTCAGGGTTCCTTGGTCGACGTTTCCGTTCTTCACATTGATAAAGCCTTTCGGCTGGCTACCTTGTTTGAAGAAGTTACCATTGTACTGCATTCCCCACAAAATCCATGTCACGATTTCAATCAGCGTTTCCAACTCCGAACAGCCGTATCCGTTGCGCAACACATTTGTCGTCTTATTGCGGATACCATAACCCAACTCCCACGGATAGAAAACTACATACTCATCTGATACAGGGTGGCGGATAATCTGCCCATCCCATACCATAGCATAGCGAGGCAAATACCCATGCCAGCGGAAGTTCTCGAACATCTGTCTGTATCGTGGGTCGTTCGTGTCTAACTGCCGTATCAGGGCAGCGTCAACGGCACGATACTTCTTGAGGTTCATATTCCTTGCACGAACGAGTTCGAATGTCATCTGGTCAAGCACAAGGGAGTCCCTCAATACTTTACGGGTAAACTCTTGAAAGTTGTCCTCGCATTCCCATTTGTCATTTTCGCCACCCTCTTCAAGGAAACGAACTATGTAATCGACAATCTTCTTGTCTTTTGCTGACAGTTCCTTTTCGTCAGAACCCTCTGAGCCTGGACTTCGCTTGTAACGAATTTGGTATCCTGGCTTTTGGTCGTCAACGCTGTACTTCAGAAAGTTCTGAACCTGTTCGATACGTGTGTTGATAATAGCCTTAATGATGAAGATATCGCCCATTCGGTTCAGAGTCCCAAATGCTATACCGTTGTTCGGGTCGCGATACCCCTTACCATTGAAGCCTATCTCCGACGGGTTCCAAAGGATTGATTTAATTTCCGGCTGGGGTGCCCTCCTGCTGTTCTTTTGTTGCTCAGCGATAAACGCTTGTGCCTTCATCACCTCTTCAAAATTCTCTGAATTTAGGGACTTCTGAAGACGGTTCCTCAACGCTATCGGAGCAGCCTGAGCCATGATTTGGAGTTCCTGAAGAGACAGTCCATCAAGACCGTCTATGGGAGCCACATTATTGGCTCCCACTGAACTCCTGTTTTTTGATGAACGGTTCTTCTTACTTCCCATAATTAAATAGTTCCAGGAGTGACGTATGTTTTGGCTTCATAGGTACGACCACCGTAAATGAAACGGATAGTGAACCAAGTTACCATTTCCGGACGCAAAATACCCAAGTCTTTCACGATTTCAAACATCAGTGAATTGGAAGCCTTTGCAGTCAGCGTTTTCTTGTCTTCGCTCAACGTACCCAAGTCGGCAGAATTTCCACGGAACTCAAGTTGTCTTTCGTCGGCAAATACCTGTACTTGATACTCTGATGTTTCCTGTTCATCAGCGTCAGCAGCGATTTTCTTGAACTTCGCAACCAACCAAGGCAGCGATGCCTTAGAAGCAGCGTAATCGTACTGGTCTGTATATGATTTGGGAACCACAGCATAATAGGTCGCCTCGTTAAAAGCCACACCCAGTTGCAACCCGAAGATTGTACCTACTTCAGCAGGAACGCCACTTGTAAAGTCAGCAGACTCATCAATGATGAGTTCATTGCCCTCGTAGCATTCTACTTTACATTCACAGGTCTTAGCAGCATTCAGCATCATTGGGATAGTTACTTCGTCTCCCATTTTGAAATTCAGACCAGCCTGTACCAGACCATGATAATTTTTACCAATGAGTCCGGTCACCATGAAGTTGTTGATAGTTGCTAACCCATCGGTTTCAACCGTAACAGCCTCCGCACCTTTCGAATAAACATATTTCTTCATCTCTTTTATGTTTTAATTCTACATTTATTAAACGATACAAATTTACAAACAAAAACGGCACTAATAAAGCATGATATCCTTATTCTTTCTTTTGACTCTCTTTACCACGCTTTTCCAGTTCCCCCTTAACTTTCATTATAGAGTAAAGCAACTCCGCTCTCTGAGACTTCTTGATGGCTTCAAAGTTCTTATTTAAATCGTTCACAAGTCCTTTCTCCATCTTCTTAAGATTGTCGGTAGGAATATTCTTAATGTTTGACCACTTTTCATCAACCCCCTTTCGAACTTTCTCTGACAGGTATTTCTTCAGATTGACCTTTCCGCTGTTAGGGACATCCTCAAACTTGACACGGGTGTATGACTCTTTCACCTCTTCTGAAGTTTCTTCTTTCTGACGCTGGTCATACAGTTTGTCTTCAGCCTCGTCTAATTTCTTATACTCAGCCTCATACTCGTCTTTCAACCGTGATGTCTCCGCATCGTATTTGTTAGTCTTCTCCTTCAAAGTGTTCCACAGTTCTTTGCGCTTTTTAGCAGCATCCGGATGGTCGCTTTCGTACAGTTTGTCAATCTCACTTCGAATTTCATCAGCCTCTTTGTCATACTTCTGACGAGCCTCTTCACGCTTACTGTCATACTTCTTCGAGGCTTCTTTCTTCTTTTGCTGAACCTGATAAATAGGGTCGGAAGCCTTGTCTGTCTTCTTTTCCCCTTTTGATTCCTGTTCCTGAGTTTCCTCTTTAAAGGCATACTTCTTATCACCAAATTCTTTTTGAAGTTCGTAATATTTTTCGTTGCCCTTTTGATTGACGTCCCCAGAATTTTTAAGATACCCCATCTTAGAAAGATTAGGAGAAGTCCCTCTTTTCATTCTTGCAGCATGTAAATCCCTAAAGATACGATATCTCTCAAATTTCTCTTTATCGTGAGTGATGGTAACAAGTTCTCCATCTTCATCTACCTCCTCTTTCTCCTCAGGCTTCGCTTCTGAATTCTTTTCCTCTTTCGGCTTCTCGCCTTTCAATTCAGCAACCTCATCTTTCGCCTGTTTCAAGCGTTCTTCATATCTCTCCTTCCCGTCACGCTTGATTAAGCGTTCTTCGTTGTCTTGTAAGTAAGCCAATTTCTTACGAGCCTCACGCAAATCCTCTTTATCGGCTTCAGAAGCCTGTCCAGACGCTTCTTGTTTGGGTTCTTCTGATTTTGAATCGTTGAACTCAATCTCATACTGCATGGCTTTTCGTTTATCAAGTTGTTCAAGCGAAATAGTAATGCCATCACCATTAGGGAAGTCAATTTCTGCAATTGGCTGTTTTTCTTTTCCATAAAGACGAACTTTCTTGATTTCGCCTTCAGCATCTTTATAGGAATCAATCCCATCGAAGAAATATTCCTTGAAAGTTATTTTCTTTCCAACCAATTCTTTCTTGGCTTCTTTAATGTCCATTGACGCATACTGTTTCCCCTCAGATTTTGCCTCTGGCTTGGTGGCTTCTTTCTTGGGCTCTTCCTTCTTTTCAGGTTTCTTTTCGCCTTTGGCTTGCTTAACAGCCTCTTCAGCCATAGTCTTCTTTGCAACAAGAGTGTTGATTTCTTCGGGGGGAAGTTTCAACTTGCCTTCGTTGACAGCAGCGATGACCTTATTGATAGCCTCAAGTTGCTGTTCCGGACTCATCTTATTGGGGTCAGTCTTTTCAGGCTTCTCTTCCTCTTTCTTTTCAGAACCGTACTTCTGCCCCACGCGATGTTTGCGTCTATTCTCAGAAGTATCAGCATATGTGCCTGAACGAGATTTTTCTAATCTTTCATTCAAAATTGATTTTTCTATTAGTGTCGTCATATTCCTTACAGTTAAATTTGATTACGCAAATATATTACGTTATCTTGAATAATCAAAGAGTTTCCCGAAGAAAACTCCTAAATTATTCCCAGGACTCAGGAAGAAGCGACTCTTTCCCGAGTTCTTTAGCACGCTTTTTAATCCACCGTCTCGCAGCGGCAGGGTCTTTCGCCCGACCAACACTACGAATGGCGTCTTTCAAATCCTGAGCATTACGAATAGGGAAAGAGCCATCTTTCATGGCTTCTCCCTCTTTCGCCAATTCACGTCTTTCCTTTTCCGGAAAATCGTGTTTATTCAATGATTTCTCAAGCAGCGTTTCCATTATTCAACCGGAATTTGGTTCTTGTACGGCTGACCCACACGTCCCAGACGCTGATTGTCGGGGGTATCAGCATAAACACCTGTTCCCAACGACTTCATGATGTCGCCCTCTGTTTCACCGTTCAGCGATTTCAGGAACTCCAATGTAGGAGAATAAGCCTGTCCAACACGGTTCAGGCGACGATTTTCAGGGGTGTCACGATATACACCTTCCAAACCTTTCATGACAGTTCCGTCAGCAGCCGTTTCCCACTCAACCTGTTTAGGACGATAGAAGCGAATGACGTCTTTACCCTCTTCGTCAGCGCATACGGCTTTCTGAAGATACATTACGTCAGCCACGAAAGCCTCTTTCTCCTCGGCTGTAAGTTCGTTGGCACGACTCTTCATAATTCCTTCCTTGTAATAGGAAGCCACCTCATCGGGTGTGAATACCTCGTATCCATTGTTACGAGCAGTTTCCTCAAACAACTGGAGGGAAACTTTCTTTCCTTTATTTTCCATACGACTTGTAAAATTAAAATTCTTTGTGAGCAAAGTTATTCATAAAATTTTAATATGGTAGGAGTGAGTTCAACGGTATGGCTCTAAAATAAAAACGGGCAGTGAGAAGATTCACATCCTCTCATGCCCCAGATTTCTGTCAAATACTTAAAACCTAAACTTTTCTTTAATGAACAAAAAGAATCTTCTTCAAAAACTTCTTAGATGTCAATCAAACAATGTAAATCAAATCAAACTTTAGACGATGTTCGATTAGGCGAACCAGACCGAACACAAATATAACGCTGTCAATGCACAAAAGTTTTTCTCATTTCCTTATCTCCTAACAACATCGGCTGCGACAGCAGCCTCTCAGGGCGAAGTCCATCGGAGATGGCGAAGCCTGTAAACTCCGAACGCAGTGAGGTGTGTTTTCGACGTGAAAATGACTTCCTAAAATTTCCGTTCGGGACTCTAACTTGTATTCTATTGAAACTTCTATTGTACTCATATATTGATACACAAATTTTCGAGTCCGTGAATCTTCCCTATTTTATGGGGATTCTTCTCCCACAAATTTTGTTTTATAAAAAGGGGTTTGAGCGCAATAAAAACAGGGGTCTAAGGGGTTATAAAAAGGGGTTTGAGCGCAATAAAAAGGGGTTTGAGCGCGTCGACAAATTTATAAACAGGCTTTTAAGCGCAGTTAATTTACAGTCTTAATTCGAAGCCAAGCCTGTTTTAAAAGGGGTTGATATGACTTTACCCTGTTTATAATTTTTCCCGTTATATTTGTGTGGAAATTAAACATTATACGATATGAAAAGAAATAAAGGAATTATTCAATCGAACTTGGCGACCTTTGGCGTCTATAAGTTCACATCGTGGCAAATGAACTGTTTGGTTCATCTTGTCGAACAGTTGCAACCTGCTATGTCCCGTGACGTTGACTGGCTGAACGCTGACTTGAAAGTTTTCCAGGAAACTCTCCCCCTGGATAAGAACGGTAATCTTCTCATCCCTATACAAATGAATGAGATTGATAAACACCATCACGGCTCTATCGTTCTCAACGAAATAAAGAAAATGTTCAAACAGACGATTAAATACAACTTTACCAACGAACAGGGTAAATTGGTTCGGAGGGAATGTTATCTTATCTCTACGATGGATATTGACGAGGATGACAACATCGTACTGGGAATGCCTGTTACAAGTTTACGCTGGCTTCTATATTATGGTAAGGGAATAGGAGGAACAATTTACGACAAGAAGTCTGTCGTGTCAATGAATGGCGTCTATGCCAAACGTATTTTTATGATGTTAAGCCGTTGGAAAGATAAGCGTGTCTTCTCAATGAAGATATCCGAACTTATGGATGAACTTCAGACTCCCCAATATAGCGTTCAGGATTTTGAACGGTTCGTTCTTAAGACCGCTTTCCGGGAAATGATTAACAACCTCAATTCGGTTCTTCAGTTCAAATACTCCCTTTCCTATACAGGTACAAAAGTCGGGAAAGGAAAACGAGGATTCGATACTGTCACGTTTAAAGTATATGATAAACTTTCTGAGGCTCAAATGGAAGAGTTCCTAACAGACTCATGGAGCAACAGAATAAATGCTATCTAATATGGGCAAAGAAGAAACTTTAACAGTGCTGAATCTTCAGGCGGAATGCGACCGTTTGAATAAGAAGATTCTCTTTCTTGAGAAGGAGAACCGTGAACAGCGCAAAGAGTTGTCCGACTATGCCAATCGAGAAGAACAACTGTTAGGAGAGATTGAAACGCTCGAATCGGAACTTCGTGAGATTACCCGTGAACAGCGTCCTAAATATACCCCCACGCAACCTGTGGAATCTGTAGAGGATTTTCTTCATCCCAAAGTAGATACTGGAACTGGGCTGAACCGAGTGGGCAAGAAAGGCTTCGAAGAAAAGTGGGAAGACTTCATGTATGCTTATACAGATGAAATCTTCATTGAGGCTGACCAGCCTGATGTTCTTTTCTATCGTGACAGTGCCGATAATTGCTTTGTCACCCCAACGGGGAACACTCGGTTGCCTTTCCCTATTCTACAAGAAGACCTCGACCGCTATAATATCCTGAAAGTTCGACCATTGACTTGCGAGGAAATGGAGGAAGTGTGCAAAGAGTTCGATTTAACTTAAATTTCAATTAAATGGTACAAATGAAGCCTTTTCATTACCTGTATGTCATCATCGGTATGTTGGTGGCTGCGTTCTTTGGAATCTCACTTGGTATGGGTATCACGTGTATGATTCCGGTCTCATTCGTTGTCATTGGGTTGTTCGCTTACCAGAACATGAAGAAAAATCTTCCTGTCGGACAGGCTATCCTCAACGGAGGTCTTCCACCACTGATAGGTGGTCTTCTCATTTGGCTATGCTTTCTACTTGGTAACTGGTTCAATGTAGGTGGCTGATGAAGAAACTAATATTCCTTTTCTTGACATTGCTGATTGTAGGCTGTGCGACAACTCGGAAGACTGTGTTCTTCGAAAGAGTGACTCCACAGCCTCTTTCAGTAATTGACAGCCTGAACACCGTTCACGGCTTGAGCGTCCCTACGAATTTAGACTCGTGGGGAAAGACGTACTTCATCGGGAGCGACTCCGTGATGACCACTGTGTATGTCCTTACTGAAAAGAAGGATAAAGTTCTGTATATCTTTTCAGTCACACAAACGGCTGGAAAGGATGATGTTCTATTCAAATTTAGGCAAGAATGATAACGAAAGGACTTGGATTTATTGAGAGTGGCGTCAATCCGAATGATACCACTTATGCTGCTCCGAAGATTGAACTCCCGAAGCGGTATGAACTGAGGGAACAACTTCGTGTCTATGACCAAGGAAGCAGGGGGAGTTGTGTGTCCTGTACAGTTGCAGAAATGTACAATTTCTATTGCAAATCGAAAGGTCAGGAATCGTCTATCGACTTCGAATACCTGTACAACCAACGTTCTGACAAGACTATTGACGGAATGATGCCTCGTGAGGCTTTCGAAATTTTGAAAGGTGAACACCGTGTCGAAGTATTCGCTCGTATTGGCTCTCTGGACGCTCTCAAAAAGAGTGTTCTTACTAATGGAGCAGCACTTATAGCGATGAATGTATTTTCGTATAATGACGACTTCTGGAACGGTGATGAGTTCATGGGTGGTCATGCAGTAGCGGTTGTCGGCTATGACGAAACAGGTCTCATCATCAAGAACTCCTGGGGGACATCGTTTGGTCGGGGTGGCTACACTACTCTTCCATACAGTCAGTTCAACAAAGTTCGTGAGGCTTGGACACTTCTGTCTTAAACCTGTTCCCTAATCATTGAGCACTTCCTCTGGGAGTGCTCTTTGTTTTTCTTCGAAAATCAAGAAGCAGTCTCCCTGTCGCAAGCAGCCGTCGAGAAAATCTCCGTATCACCCACGACCGTTTTCTCAGGTATGAGCAGCCCAAATACAGGTCAATCGTACGCAACTACTATCACTGTTTCAAACTGTCCTTCCAAACCAACTGTATCAATTTTGATGTCAAACAAACTTGATGATGGGCAAAAACATCAAATGGGTGATGCAGCTAATACGCAACCCGTATCAGCTGGAACCAATAAATGGACTTTTACAGTGTACCCCACAAATTGGTATCACGCCACAGGTGGCGGAACTGGTATCAGTTTAACTCCTGGATATTACTGTGACGGAACAATTAAAGTTACTTTAACGAGTGAGAATTCAGCAACCGTTTACATTCGAGGACATGTTGAAACCTGATTCATAATTGGGGAGTTCGGAATCCGAACTCCCTTCCTTATTAAGTAGTTTTAAACCAAAATCCAAGGGAATGATAATAGTTCCCAACACCGTTGCTTTTTCCAGAACTTCCTGTTGGTTCAGTTTCTCCGTAAGCAAAACGTCCACCAAGAGTATTGAAGAATTGGTCAGCAGTGTACGTTGTACTTTCAACAACAACTGAACGAATTTTCCAAGTTCCATTTGATTGAACTCTCGTTGTATAAGTTCCTCTTCGTGTTCCACCCCCTGAATCCATTCCACCTCCACTTATCACAATTGAATCAATAATACCTGAACCATTGTATAAATCAAGATAAATATTGAAATTTTGCATAGAAAGTCCACCTTTGTTGTTTAAGTACCAAGGATAAGTCCAAGCAGAAGGCTTTTCTGCTGCTTGCGACAGGGAGACTGCTTGGGTCTATTATTTTAATGAATAAGGAGGATTCTGGCGGGAGTCCGTGAATAACCCGATAATTCCCGCCAGTCCCTAAATTTAGTTCAAACGCACTGTTTGATTATTTGCTTCAAGTGTAAATGACTGTGTCGTTGAACCGCTCCAACTCGTTCCAATACCAGTCATTTTACGAATCCATACCCTGTCACCAGCCTTTAAATAAGTTCTTGTGTGACCTTTTGCAACGTCGTTTACACTATATCCTGTGTCAGGACTCCATATTTCTTGAAAATTCTCTCCACCACCCCTTATAGCCACATACTGCATAGGGGTTCCAGTCGGAGTTGCACTCGAATTGAATACAAAGTAAGTATTCTCAAATGAACCACTACTTTGGTAAGTAATAGTATATTGAACACCAGCCTGATTCAATGATACCGAAGCAGTTTTCCCCGATGTTGTTTGAGTATAGGAAACAGAACCACCTCTTGAACCACCTTGATTTGACGCAGCAGTAATTGAAGAACCATCCGTGTTTTTGCTGAACCCTGTTCCACTAATTGTTGCGCTCCACGATACATTTTCCTGGGTTGATGTTTCGACTCCGTTTATAACTTTCTTTCGGTAGGAAGTTACAGTAACGGATTTCGTTTTACCACCAGCGAAGAAATTGAGCGATGTCGGAGTCACGGAGAAGTAATAGTTCCAAGTTACTACTCCCGCAGCCTGACTTGCGCCAACAGTACGTGTCATCCCGCCACCAGCGACTGAAAGGCTCGTACTGCGTGTGGATTCTGTCTGGTTAGCAGACGCTGCGACAGTCACAGTTGTGCTACCACTTCCTCCGGAGTCCGGAGTTGCTGTAATAAAATCTTTCTGCATAATTCTTAAAATTAGTTATAACTAAATGAAATTTCACCGCAAATTTAGCGGTTTATATCTCGAAATCAAAATCCTTTGTCGTTATCCTACAAAACGAGCCTTCCGGAGACAGGCATATCACCTCTGTTTGGTCGTCTAAATACGATACAGATAGGACGGGGAGATAAGTGTACCCCTCAACATAGAAAATGCCTGCAGACTCCCCGTTAAGACCGTCAAACGTGGGAACGGGTATCTTGTTGGTAACAACCTGCCGTCCTGCAAATGGTCCGAAGTCCTTGACAGACATTTTCGGGCAGACCAAAACCTGTTCAAGTTCGGTGACGAACTTCCGCTTCATATTCAGGTAGGAGTTCAGGATTATGCCTGTTCCTATCTTTCCCTCGATACCGTATATCTTTCGAGTTTCGTTACGAACGACTTGGAGTTCCCCTGGGGAGAGTTCCTCGAAGTCCTTCTCGAGGATATCGAGAAGTTGCTTGTTTCTTTTCTCTTCTTTGTTCATGACTTCTCAATTTATATATGTATAACGTGGACACAGTGGTTTTGCGATTGATTTTCGCCAGAAAATTCCTTTAACCATTCTTTCCACGAATAAACGGAGTCGAAACATCAACCCAGGAAAATGTGAATTGGACACCGACTGTTTCGGGTACAGGCTTCTCAGTAAGCGGTTCGAATGTTACGGCATCAGCGAACAGTACGACGACGACAAGAAGCGGAACTGCCACCTATACGCAGACTGGTAGTGGTAAGACCCAAGCAGTCTCCCTGTCGCAAGCTGGCGTTCCCTACGCAATTTCAGGCACAACAATCAACATTACTGGGTATGGTTCAGGAAAAGGAACTGTCAGGGTAACTGCTCCGGCAGGTGGTTTTTGGAGTATCGACTTCGCAAGCAACGTTTTCAGCCTTAATGCTTCCCCATCATCAGGAACTGGTCCAAACAGTTCTGTCACCATTAATGCTATCAATGATTCAGGTCAGATAGGTATATTCAGAATTAATATGTATCTTAAGAATGGTTCAACCGTTGTTGATACGGCAACCGTTCAAGTTCGTATAACGGGTTCAAGCTCTTAATGATTATGAAAAAGGAGCTGGGATATCCCAGCTCCTTCATCATCAAGGTCTTCCCAAATTTAAATCGGTATTTATTGTCCCAGCATAACTGGTTCCAGGCATCAATCTCACTCCAGATATTCCACCAGAAGGATTCCCTCCACCTGAAATGGTTGTCACTTTCAAAGAATTTCCAGTCTTTTCGATTGTCCATGTACCGTTCCAAACATTTGTATAAGTTGCGGAAGGTACAGGAGCATAACTTCCATTTTGGTCAAGTAAAGAGTAAGGAAACTCCTCATCCTTTGTCTTGACCCCATTAGTATAAGTTTCTCGATACATTGTTACAGTTTTTGTGACAGAACCATATGTAGTGTTTGAAACTGTAATTAAGGTTGGTTCGATTCGATACTTATACGTTACACTTGCTGCAGCTTGCGACAGGGAGACTGCTCACAGGTTTCAACAAGAAGAGCGGAGTTTTCGGCTCCGCTCTTCCCTGTCGTCAAACAATAAATCAAAATATGAAACACAACAAAGAGAATTCATTTTCCTCTGATGATAGTAGTATAACGGTCATAGATGGCATCCCAGTTCTTTTCGACAAGTTTGCATTTCTGTGTGAAAGACTTATCGTTGAAAGTGTTGATGTTTTGAAAGACTCCGGCTTTCAGTTCCGGATGCCACATCTTTAGGAAGATACCCTGTTCACTGATGAAGCCTATTTCCTCACCCTTGTAAACTAACTGTGCATATTCTGACGTGGGCATTCCGGCTCCACCCTTTACCGTTACTCGATTGATTTCAATAGGTGCTATCATGATTCCTTTTCTTTAAGTTGTGATTTGATTCGAAGATTATAGTTGTCCCATATCCATTGAGCGTGTTCTTTGACCCAGTTTACTGCATACCTGTGGTCTTGGGGTTCTTTTAGTCTCAAATAAACAGGTTTGGGGTCGCATATCAGCATTATACGAGTATTCCCCTCGACCGAGCCTATACGCTCGCCCTGATAGTAAATTGACGAGGTTTGAACGTCACCACCCGCACGTGCCAACTTTGACGGCTTCGGGTTCTTCTTTGATGTGAATTTTATCTTCTTTGCCATAGTCCTAACTTATTAATCGATGTACGATAAATATCTTTTGCAATCAGTTTTAAGAACTTTCTTATGTAAACAGTATGTTCCATTGTAACGGTTCAACGGAAGAAGTCCTCCAGATGCTATCTTAAAATTGAGGTCAGACAAAGGTTCGTTGAATGTTCCATTGACAATACAGTAAAGTTCAGGGTTCTCACAGTCATCAGAGGTAGCATTACGAACTTGGTATCTGTTATCACAGATAAACATAACATTTGATTCGTCATTACACACTGTTAAGTAGTATTCTTTTCCGTCTAATTTTGAGATAACCTTTTTCATGATTTCTTGATGTTTTAAGTTTGGCAGTACAAAGATAATGGGAAGAAATGAGATTGCAAAGAAAATCCCGGAATTTCTTCCGGGAAATCTTAAATATAACATTGATATGAATATTAGTTATATAAATGAAACGAGGCTGTCGCTGTGCCACCTGCTCCCATATACTGAACCGTAATATCGTAATAACACGAAACTGAAGATGGAGCACCAGATTTCTTCATAAACTGAACTCGTTCCCCGTACTCTGATAATATGGTCACGTCGTAATAGGAAGTATTTGTCGGAACGACTGTAATCTTATTATTTCCAGATTTGCTAAAATCTTCAGAAATTAAAGTATCCCCCTCATAAACCGCTTTTCGAAGCCTAAATTCTGGAGTAATAAATTGGTTCGAAAAACGTGCTTCAATCGTTCCTTGAGCGGATATCCACCCGTTACTTGTTCCAGCAAAACTGTCAAAATTATACTGAACCTCAGTAACAGTTCGACGAGCAGCCGTTTGGCTCACATTAATCGTTCTGGTGATACCCCCCCCCCGAAATTGTGATGGTAGAAGTTCGTGCATTGCCAGAATTTTGAGAGGCTTGAACTGTTACATCAGTCGTACCCCCCCCCCAGACTCGGGAGTAATTGTAAGAAAATCTTTATTCATGATTTTTACTTTTGAATTAAAACGAAGTTATTTATGCTATTGACGTCAATTATAGCCGATTTAGGAAGTTATAAGTATGCCCCGAACAAAGGTACTGATATACATATCTACACAGGAAAATCATAGAAAAGGCTGGAGTCGGGA